>UMCM01015029.1_pt1 | contig 17320 bp, 7 predicted proteins | sample 1964231 | NCBI WGS metagenome assembly UMCM01 (sample SAMEA4835968, study PRJEB28245) | human gut metagenome | biome: gut microbiome; material: fecal sample | place: Denmark | collected 2008
TGCACCCGTTAGACAATGCTCGTGCCGAGCATACTACCATAAAAAGGTGGATTTTCAGCAGAAAATCCACCTTTTACACTATATTTTGCTTTTTGTCCACCCATTTTTTGCCATTTCTTTGTAATTTTGCAACTGTAATTAAATAAAACGGAAATAAAAAACCTAAGAATAAACAATGAACAAGAAACAGATTTTACTTTCTGCATTGCTCGCCTCAACCATGGCTGCCAATGCCCAAGTTACCATCAATGTGGATGCCTCTAATCCAGGCATCAAGGTTTCACCTAATTTATATGGTATCTTCTTCGAGGACATCAACCATGCTGCTGACGGCGGTCTCTATGCCGAACTCATCAGCAACCGATCATTCGAGGATTCTGAAAAGGATATTCCTACTTGGAAAACTGCCGCTCAGGAAGGTGCTAAAATCAATGCGCAACTTATCAACAAGGACTTACTCAACAAAGCTCAGGGTAAGGCACTCCAATTGACCATCGCTGCCAAACCTGCTGCCACAGCTTCTATCATCAACGAGGGTTTCTGGGGCATCAATGCTGTTCAAGGCAGAACCTACAAACTCTCTTTCTGGGCAAAAGGTAGCTACAAGGGCGGATTGAAGGCTCGTCTCATCAACGCAAAGGGCGACAAGGTGTATGCAGAAACTGCTCTCAATGCCAAGGTTGGCAAGAAATGGACTAAATATACGACTGAGTTGACCGCCAACGGAAACGATGCAAAGGCTCAGTTCGAACTCGTTGCTGATGGCAAGGGTACCATCGTTCTGGATGTAGTAAGCCTCTTCCCTCCTACTTTCAAGAATCGCGAGAATGGCTTGCGTCCTGACTTGGCGCAGCTTCTCTATAATATCCATCCTAAGTTCGTACGCTTCCCTGGCGGTTGCTACGTAGAGGGACAGGAATCTCCGGAGAATGCTTTCCACTGGGAGAAAACCATCGGTCCTATCGAGGAACGTCCAGGTCATAAGAACGTAAACTGGCGCTACCGTACCAGCGACGGTATGGGCTTCGATGAGTATCTGCAGTTGGCTGAGGATTTGAATGCTAAGCCACTCTATGTGGTGAATGTTGGTTTGTGGCACGGCGGTATGACTCCGGTAGATAGCATCCAGCCTTGGATTGACGAGTGCATGAATGCCTTGGAGTATGCCAACGGTCCTATTACCTCCAAGTATGGTGCGCTGCGTGCCAAGAACGGTCATCCAGAACCATACAATATCGAGTATTTGGAGATTGGTAATGAGAACAACCAGCCAGACCCTCGCCAGCAGAGCGATCATTACTACGAGCGCTTCAAGAAATTCAAGGATGCCGTATTAGCGAAATATCCCAAGATGCACCTCATCGGTAACGTGGTGGCTTGGGGCGATGACAATCCTAAGTGGCACAGCGATGAGAGCGTAGAGCTGCTCGATGAGCACTACTACAGAAACCCAGCCTGGTTTGCAGAGAACTTCAACAAGTATGATAACTACAACCGCAAGGGCAGCGAGATTTATGTAGGCGAATATGCCGTAACCCAGGGCTTCGGCAATATGGGTTCACTCGATGCAGCACTCGGTGAGGCTGTCTATATGATGGGCATCGAGAACAATTCCGATATCGTGACCATGGCATCCTACGCTCCTATCTTCGCCAACCTCAACAACCGTATGTGGGCACCGGATATGATTCAATATACCTCTGATAAGGTATTCGGAACTCCATCCTACTACGTTCAGAACGTAATGGCGAACAACATCGGTACCCGTGTATTGAAGGTGAACCAGGAGAATCCATACAAATATGATCAGGCTCGTGTAAAGCCAGCCATCTGCCGTGTAGGTATGGGAACATGGGCTACTCAGGTGTCATTTGAAGACAAGGGCTATAGCGATGAGAACGGAAAGGCTCTGCCGATGACACTGCAGGAATTGCCTACAGATGTTCGCGGTCAGTGGAAGACAGAAGGTAGCCTCATCAAGCAGACCAGCAACGAGGAAAGTTGCATCTACCTGAATCCGGGCGAAATCACCAGCAATGGTTATATATATAAGGTACGCGCGAAAAAGGATGCCGGCAACGAAGGTTTCCTCATCGTCTTCAACTACGTGGATAAGAACAACTACTGTTGGTTGAACCTCGGTGGCTGGAACAACACCCAGCATGGTGTGGAGTCTATCGTGAATGGTGCCAAGAGTCAGATTGCTACCTGCCCAGGCAAGATTGAAACCGGCAAGTGGTATGATATCGAGCTGAAGGTGGTAGGCGACAGCATCTTCGCCAAGTTGGATGGCAAGGAAGTATTCGCTACCAAGTTGAAGGCAAATACCCTTCCTGGCATTTTCTCTACAGCCACACTCGATGAGCAGACAGGCGAGGTAATCCTGAAGATTGCCAACACCAGCACCGAGCACACCACAGCGAAGATCAATCTTCAGGGCAAGGAGATCAAGAATGGCAAGCTCATCCGCCTTTCTGCCAAGAATGGTCTGGAGGAGAATACCATCGACAATCCTACCAACATCTATCCTGTAGAGAACTACGTGACTACAGAGAAGAATGGTGCTACGGTAGAGATTCCAGCCAACTCGCTGAATATCATCAGATTGAAATAAAAGAAAGATATTGAGTTTAAGTTTAAATTTACATGTAGAAAATAGTTGATAAATTTAAAATTAGTTAGTTAAAAACAGTTTGGGCGGCAACCTGCGTGATGCAGATTGCCGCCCTTTTTAAGTTTTGTTTTCAGTTTACTGTTGGCTTTGGTTTTATTATGTTTAGTTTATGATTCCTTATTACTCTAAAGTCAGCCATCCATTTTCCGTCCAGTTGATCTTCTTCTGAACCAGGATGCTGGCGCCATTTTTTGCAATACTATAACCATGACAGAAGAAGAAGTCACCATCAGGGAAGGAGTAGGCAGAACAATGGCCCATCGCCTCAAATTCCTTCTTATCGCCTTCAAGAATCAGCGTGCCACCACCATTGCGCATATCCTTACCATTCTTATCAAGATAAGGACCAGCAACATTCTTGCTTCTTCCTACTGCCACACGATAGTTGCTCTTGATGCCACGACAGCAGTAATCCCAACTCACGAAGAGATAGTAATAACCACCATGCTTCATGATGAAAGGAGCCTCAATGGCATTGGTGCCAGCAAACTTAGAGGTAGGGTTTGGTTCTGCAGAAGCATCGCCAAAAGCATGACGGCGGGCGATGGTCTGAGGCTTAGCGCCCTTCTTCACATGCATCGTCTTCTTATCGAGCTTAACCAACTGGATTCCATCCCAAAAAGACCCCCAAGTCATCCAAGGATTTCCCTTATCGTCTATCACAAAATTGGGATCAATAGCATTCCAGTTATCCCGTTTGCCTTCCGATGCGAGAATACAGCCTTCGTCCTTCCAACCATTCATATTCGCAAGCGAAGTATTACTGAGCAAGCCTATAGCTGAAGTATTCTTTCCAAAAGTAGAACAAGAATAGGCAAGATACCATTTATTCCTATAGCGGATAACATCCGGTGCCCAGATATGAGTATGAAAACCGGGCACACTATCATGAGTCCAGGCTGGTATCTCATGGTTCTTCAACACTCCCTCCCTGCACAATGTCCAATGCTTACGGTCGGCAGAAGTCATCTGCGAAATGCCATGACCAGTACTGTAAAGATAGTATTTCCCATTTTCATACGCCAGCACTGGGTCGTGAACGAAAGGAGAATCTACGACGACCTGATCCGGATGGATTTGCTGCGCCTTGGCTTCTCCTACTCTATTTACAGCAGGAGCAGCAATGATGATTGCTGCTCCCAATAGTATATCAGATATATTCATATGATTACACCTTATTATATATAAGCGAAATGATATATAGGCGAATTACCTGTTCACAAATTTCTTGCCATTCACAATCACTACACCCTTGTAGTTCTTATCTACCTGCTGACCAGCAAGATTGTACCATTTTCCATCAGTCTGCTTCTTCTGAATGATGATAGGAGCCTCTATGCCTGTAGCAATGCTGGAACCATCAATATAGGAATTCTCACCTGTAAAGAAGAGATTGAGCTTGGATGGTTTCTCGCTGATGGTCTTGGTATATGAATAATTATAAACCTTCTTGGTCTTCGTGGTGATAACAGCAGTCATCTTGAAAGCGCCTGTAGCTTCATATTCCACGGTCATATCAACCAAAGAACCATTCATATCCTGCACAAATGTTGACCAATCGTAATTATTGGTGCAGCCAGTATCATTTACTGCAATATTCTCCCAATTGTCATTGCGCAACATCACATACTCCTTATAACCGGCTGTATTATGAGCCACATTGGAAACACCCAATACCCAACTCTTAAAATTAGCTGTACCTGCAGTATAGTTATAGAACTTGAATTGTGCTTTCTTACCAGCTTTTAGCGTATATTCCTGACTATAGTTGGTATTATAAGCATTCGTTGTATTCTTTTGTGCAGATACCGGATAATAGATAGGAGTCGTTTCCTCAGCAGCCTTATTCACCGTGAGATTGTACTCCTTCGTATAGCTGTAATCGCCGCAGCTGATGGTCAATGTCATCACAACATGACCATTCTTATAGGCAACTCCGCCAGTGGATATAACGCTTATATCGCTGGACTTCCAGGAAATCTTTGCTCCCATCAGTCCCTTGGTAGGCATCGTCTGACTGCAATTGATAGTAGCTCCATCTGTGAAAGGTACAACTATATGATCTTTAGTATAAGCGATGGAAACTTCCGGTTTTGCCTTGACTGCCCAGACTTCCTGCTGGTATGTGAAAGAATTCTGTCCTATAGCAAGACTACCACTGGAAGAAGAAAGCGCAGCTATACTCAGCGTCTTGACATCCGTATAATCAACGCTTTGCTCTACCAAGACTCCTCGATAAGTTACGCCACCGATTTTCAAATGGATATAGTCAGTTCCTGCGGTACGGCTCCAGGTACCGGATAAACTACCCGTAATCTTGCCATCAGCAGTCAACTGGATATTTACTGGCTTTTGATAAGCCTTGGAAGCTGCACTCTGATTATATTTGTGGCGAATGAACTGATATACACCTGGAATATCATCGTCGGCAACAGATGCCTGGGTTGCAATATCCTGATTGGTAACTTTCTCTCCATTAAACTCGAATGGAGCTGCCATCAACCAGCCTTCATCATTCAGGAACAACTGGTGTACTCGTACCTGATGACCTATACTTCCATCGTTGAACTTGGTATGATAAACCACAAAAGAACGGCCTTCCTTATCGGTAAAGGCGGAATTATGTCCCTGTGCAATCTCTGCAACAGGCATTGTATCCCACTGATAACCGCCCATGAGCAGTACACCACGATTGTCGGCAGCGTTGGAATCATAATTCTTCACAGCTTTATCATATGTGGCAGGAGTTCCCCAACAATCCTGATAAGGACCTGTAGGTTTGTCTGCACGGAAAATACGCATCTGATAACCGCCATCTGGTGCAAAACCACCATAGCTCATAAAGAGAAACCAATGCTTGCCAATCTTCTCAATATAGCTTGCCTCGCCTGATACATAGTATCCACCAGCAATCTTCTTGCCGAAATATGGGTCACTGGTACATCTGCCGTTGGCACTTCCTGGTTGAGTCTTCACCCCATTCACCTCATAATCATAGGTATATTCATAGTCACGAAGACCATTTTCCTCATTCAGTTTCAGCATGAAGATACCACCCGACCAGGAACCATACCCCATCCAGAGATTACCCTCATCATCATAGAACACACAAGGGTCTATACAGTTAGGCCAGTATGTTCCCCAACTGCTGCCCACTTGATAACGTTGTGGCAAAGTCGTTTCGCCTGTTGCAATCTCCAGATCTGTATGCTTCCAGTCTTCTGCAGCAGCAAAACCATTATGTTCAAAAGTTCCCTGGAAACCAGAGAAAACGACAGGGCCCTGATAAGTCCATGGACCTTCTGGACTTTTGGCAGTAAGACAAACAATGGAAGAGCCCCAGTGGTCGCCATTCAAACTCATATACATACACCATTTCCTCATCTTTTTATTGTAGATGACATCTGGTGCCCACTGATTGCCTTGCACTGTATAATCTTTATATTGCCATTCGTGCGCATCAAAGTTGCCGAAATCTACTTCCTCACCCCGATAGTTCTTCACCTTCTTGATGACATGAAGCGAATAAGCATTCTTGTAATTGACAGTTCCACCAGAAGGACCGGCAAAGAGACTATTGTTGGCATCCGTACTCTCCTCACCAACCCTGAATGTGGTCCAACTGCGATAGTTGCTAGACGAATAGGTTTTTCCACGACCCAGATGCGAACCATAGACATAATACACTGGGGAAGCTTTAGAGGTAAAAGTATCTACAACAATAGAAGGATCGTGAACAGAAATACGACCGCTATAGGTACAATTCTTATACAGATTCTGAAGTTCAGAATCTGTAAGTTGAGTCTGTGCCATTGCCGAAAAAGACAAAAGACAGAGCGTTGATAGGAAAAGTTTCTTCATATCTGTTTCTTAGGTTTAATTATTTACGATTTGTTTTTACAGACGCAAAGTTACTAATTACAGAACATCCGAAGGTGGACAAAAGGAGATAATAGGTGGACAACTGACACCCTAATTCCGTTTTTCTCCCTAAAAACAGCCTTAGACAAAAGAATTCCTCTTCAATAAACAGCCTTAGCCTTACGGAAACTCCTTCAAGAAGCGAAAAGCCAATACTTTATACTTTACGAGATTTCCTCCTTGAAACTCGAAGGAGCCATTCCATACTGCTTGGTAAAGCAACGGGTAAAATACTTTGGATCATTGAAACCCACACGATAAGCAATCTCTGTGATATTACGGTTTGCCACATTGTCGGTAATCATTTTTCTGGCAATATCCAAGCGGTAATTGCGGATAAACTGAGAGGTAGGGAGTCCTGTCTCAGCATTCAGTTTCTTGCTGAGCACACTGCGATTCATTCCCAAGGCATCAGCCAGATCCTGGACACCAAACTCAGAATCATGGAAATTCTTCTCCATGATACTCATCACTTCATCCATGAAAGGTATGGAATTTTTCTCTACCGCCTCCTTGTCTGCTAAAACCGTCTTGTCCTGACTTTCCTGATATCGTCGCTGATTTTCCAAAATCGTCTGAATACGGTTCTGCAACTTACCCGGCTCATCACTTTCTTTCAGAGCCGCCTCTATCGGACGGTAAAGTGCCTCCACTTCCTGTTCACGCATCTTTTCCAGGCGGCGCATATAGAGATACTGTACGGCGGCAATGATACCTATCAGGATGATAGATACAAACCACCAACTCTTCCAGAAATAAGGGGTTACGCTCACCTCGATGCTCGCCACCTGTTCCTGGGAGGAAGCAATGGAAGGAGCATACTTCACCTCAAACTCATAGTCGCCAGCTGGCAAGGTGGAATATCGTACACTGTGCTGCCCTGGCTGAAGTTGTACCCAGTCATTCTCATATCCTTTCATCCTACAGAGATAGACTCCCTGCGTCTCACTACCATAATTGAGCGCAGAGAAATGAATGGTAAATGACTTATCACTCTCATGCAAGCGGATTTTCTTGGCTAAGGAAATATCCTCATCCAGATATTTGCTGCCAGCAAGAACAGGTTGGTTATCTACGAGAAGTTCAGTAAAGCGCAGATTCTTCTGAGTATAGGAATTATGATTGAACCCCTTGACTGCCATCATTCCACAGTCCGTTCCTAAATAGATGACTCCAGAGCGTGAACGGATGGCACCATTAAAATAAAACTGCACACTCAGCAAACCATCATTCTTATAGAAACTACTGAATGTCTCAGTCTTTGGATTAAACACAGAAAGTCCATGATCAGTAGCTATCCAGAGCATCCCCTGCTGATCTTCCACGATTCCCTTTACAGTATTATTCGCCAAACCATTGGACATCGTAAAAGACCTGATTTCCTGTTTTCCAGACTGATTTGTGGAAAGACAGTACATTCCATATCCATTACTACCCATCCAAATCTTGCCATCATGAGTCTGGCAGAAAGAGAGTATTTTATCAATAACCCCACTCTCTGGATTATCCAACTTATAAGGATGTCGCTTAACTGCAAAAAAGCGCTTACCTGAATGGCGGGATTTCAAATCCACCTCCAGATATCCTCTAATTTCTCCCATCAAGAGACGTCCATCCCCGGTAATCAGACTGCCGATACATCCACGCACCGACAAAGCCTCTGGGAATGGAATTTCCAATTGCTTACGGTTCAAATCATAAAAGAACAGACCGGCATTAGTTCCTATCCACATACCATCATTCCGCCCATCGTAAGCCAAAGCACCCACGAAATAAAGCAAATCGTGGTATTTTCCTTCTGTCAGGATACGGGAAATCTGTCCTGGATGCTGAAGATTCATGATAGCCAAACCTGATCCCCATGTACCAATCCAGAGATTTCCCTTGGAGTCGGCAGTGAGAGCAGATACACTGTTGTGCGGCAAACCGGAATTGGCTGTCGTATAATGGATAAAATAGTCGGAATGGGGCATCCGACAATTGAGACCGCCCTCAACCGTTCCTGCATAGAGCGTACCATCAGGCGCCGAATACATGGCATTGACTGCATTAGGGGAAAGACTGCCTGGATGATCAGGGTCATGACGATAGAATTCCAACTGAAGCTGGCGTGGCATCAATTTGGTAATACCACCCGCCTCCGTGCCGACCCAAATCTGTCCGTCTCGGGAAAAAAGAGAATTAACAAAGTTACTGCTCAAGGGATTGACAGGACTGCTGATATTCCAATGCTCTATTTCCTGCGTCTTATCATCAAGAATATCTACACCGCAGAGAGAGCCCACTAAAAGTTTGCCTTCCGGAGAAATCGCCAGACTTGTTACAACCTCATGCTGCAGGGAATGGCGGGTATCAGCAGAACAATGATACACTTGCTTATTACTATTGAACAAACCCTTATTGGTAGCCAGCCAGATTTTTCGATGATAATAAATCACAGCACCAGCAAAGTTATTACCCAACGGAGCAAATTGAGAAGTTAAATCTCTGGCTAACAGGCGGTTGTTCTTCACATAAAACTCACTAACTTTACCCTCATTGCAGATAACGACAGTTCCCTTGCCATACACATCACATAGCCCTAAATCTGGTGCATTGAAAGGACAAGAAGCAAACAGGATGCTGTTGATCTCCCCCTTCTCATTGAAGGCAAAACGATAAATTCCTACCTGAGAAAGCATCCACATATTACCTTTTGAATCGCAATACATACGGGTACAGAATTGCTTGAGTGCCTTAGAGAGTTTTTGAGCAAGTGCCTCATTCTCACAAGGTGGAACTATAGCCTGCATGGTCTTGAGGTCTAAAACTTGCGGACCTTCCTCAAAGGCTATCCACAAGCGCCGAAACGAGTCTTCATAGACATTCCTGCAATTATTGCTTCTCAACTGCACACCGATAGCCCCTAATCCAAAATTCAGAAAATCATATCCGTCATAGCGCACCAGACCGCCTCCATGTGTGCTAATCCACATATAACCATAAGAGTCCTGAAAAATATCATCGGCAAAATTGTTGGGCATTCCTGATGCCATGTTGAGATAACTGGCATGATAACGATTAGGAAGGCTACCCTGAGCAAAGATGCCCAAGTTAACTATCAGAACCATTATCAATATAAACAAGTATCTCACCATATTCATTATATTCAATGCAAAAATACAAAGAATATTTGAAAAGAAAGAATTTTTAGAAAAAAAACGTCCCAATAAGCCAATCACGGCTTACTGGGACATCAATCAAAGTAATGAATATATATGTTTGATATTCAAATCCGAAATAATAAAATTCAAATCAGATATTTAGAACTCGAGCACCATTGTCTGGCGTGGACGAAGCTTCACGTTCTTATCGATAAGGACAGTACGACCATTGGTTACATCTGTAGCCTTTGCCGCATTGCCGATAATCTCTGCATAACGGCTCACATTGAGTTCGTTGGCTTCATTCTTACCATTGATAATGGTCATCACATTCTTACCCTTGTATTGACGGGCAATAACATAAACACCATTCTGAGGACAGAACTGGGTCTGCTTTCCCTTAGTAATTACCTCATTCCCCTGACGCCAATGCAAAAGATTGCTCAACCAGTTGAACATCTGGTTTTCAGCATTCGTTCTTCCTTCTGCTGTGAAAGCATTATGCTGATCACCAGTCCATCCACCTGGGAAGTCCTTACGAACATTACCATCGGTAACACGCTTAGTACCATTCATCAGAACCTCAGTACCATAATAGAGTTGAGGAGTACGGTTGACTGTCAGAAGAAGTGCCAACGCCTGCTTCAAAGCTAATGAGTCTTTTCCCTCACCCAAGAATCGGTCGGTATCATGATTTTCCACAAATGCCATCACACTCTTTGGATTAGGATAGAGATAATCGTAGCAGAATACATTGTAGATACGATTCATTCCATTCCACCAATCATCCGTCTCTTCCTTCTTGGCACTATTGATACGGTCGTAGAAGGCAAAGTCCATGACAGTCTTCAGATAACTGTTTTTCTCTGACAGTTTGCTGTCTTTCTGCCAAGCAGCCGTATAAGCAGGCTCTGTTACCCAAGTTTCACCTACGGTATTAAAGTTAGGATATTCCTGATCCAGTGTCTTCATCCACAAAGCCATGGCATCACGGTCTGCGTATGGATAAGTATCCATGCGAATACCATCTATACCCACTTTTTCAATCCACCACTCGCTGTTTTGTATAAGGTATTTGATGACATGTGGGTTGCGCTGATTCAAATCTGGCATAGAAGGCACAAACCAGCCATCTACAGTCTCCTTAAAGTCAACTTTGCTGGCATACGGATCCAAAACTGGAGTCAACTTATAGCTGGTCTGCTTATACATATCATTCACAGTGCGTGCACCATCTACAGTACCTATCTTTTTCAGATGTTCAGGAGTCTGGTATTCAGGAAGCAACCACTCTGGAGTATTAAACCAGTCTTTAGATGGCATGTCAGCTACCCAAGGATGCTCAAAACCGCAATGGTTGAAAATCATATCCATCACAACCTTCAATCCTTTCTGGTGAGCCTCATCTATCAACTTTTTGTATTCAGCATTGGTACCGAAACGAGGATCTACACGATAGTAATTGGTAGTAGCATAACCATGATAACTACTGTTCTTGCCATCATTAGGGCTATCATTCTCCAATACCGGAGTAAACCATAATGCGGTAACACCCAGTTGGTTGAAATAATCCAAATGCTGGCGGATACCTTCTAGGTCACCACCATGACGAAGACTTGGTGCCTTACGGTCGCAAGTCTTGTCTCTCATAGTCTTGAAAGCATCATTCTTAGGATTACCATTCGCAAAGCGGTCTGGCATCAACATATAGAGCACATCCTCATTGCTAAAGCCTATGCGCTTATCACCAGCCATTTCACGATTTTTCAGTTGGTACTTCACCTTCTTGACAGACTTACCCTGCTTGAATTTCAAGGTCATTTCTCCCGCCTTTGCACCCTCTAAGTTGAGATAAACCAAGAGATAGTTAGGAGATTCGAGTTTTGCGACAGAATCGACGCGAACGCCAGGATAATCAATCTCAACATCCGCATTTCGCACGTCTTTACCATACACCATCAACTGGAGAGAAGCATCCTTCATACCTACATACCAGTCGGTTGGTTCAATGCGGTCAACAGAGACCGCTGCATTCATGCTCATTGTACCCATAAGCAACATTAACGATACAAATATTTTTCTCATTTTCTTATAGATTTAGTCAATAGTAAAATTATATTTTATAATGATTTTTTCTTGATGATATCTTGAATCATTGCCAACTTTCATGCTTATTTAGCATAAAGAATCAAAGCAGACTGTGCATCTACCAAGACTTCCTTACCACTAACAGGCATACCGATACCCTCCTCATTGATGACACCATTGCAACAAGCCACATGATATTCACCCTCAGGAATTTCGACAGACTTTGCCTCACGGTTTGCATTCAAGATGACAATAATATTCTTCCAAGCGTCTATGCCTGCTAAGTTCTTGAGCATGAAAGCCACAAGGCAGCCCTCATTCTTCACCTGATTAACAGCATCAGGACTGACAGTTGGCAAGAACTCCAGATGCTCACGAACCTTTTCTGCAGTAGCCAAACGGAATGCAGGATGATTCTTACGCAATTGGATTAAATTGCGATAATACTCAAAAACCTGTGGATATTTCTTGAGATGATCCCAGTTGAACTGATTGATGCTATCAGGAGAATTAAAACTGTTGTGAACACCCTTCTTGTCGCGCAACATTTCCTCTCCTGCCAAGATAAACGGTACACCCTGAGAAGTGAAAACTGCAGTCTGACCCAGCAAGTCCAATCGGATTAACTCAGCCAAGCGGTCACTTTCAAAAACAGACGGATCCTTCAAGCCAGGAATACTTGCCTTCAAACGATCTACCAGACACATATCATCATGGCAACTAATATAGCTAATCTGCTGAGTAGGATTGTTAGTCCAAGGTTTCTTGTCGTAATTTACCTTATTCATATCCACCTGTGGATGGGCAATACCACCAACGATACCAAACTTCAGGCTCTCCTCCTCTCCTGGAATACCAGCCAACAAGGCGCCCTTGGTATCATCAGAGAAAGGGCCACGAAGAGCATCACGCATATCATCGCTAAAAGCACCAATACCATGGAGTTGTGGCGTATTAGCCTTCACTGCCAACTTCTCTGTAGGATAAGCACAGCTTCCAGCGCTCCATCCTTCACCATATATATAAATAGAAGGATCTATCTCGTCAACAGCCGCACGAATCTGATTCATCGTCTCGATATCATGCACGCCCATCAGGTCGAAACGAAAACCATCTATATGATATTCATTCACCCAATATTTCACGCTTTCAATCATAAACTCACGCATCAATGGTTTCTCGGAAGCAGTCTCATTGCCACAACCAGAACCATCAGAATACTTACCATCCACTGTCTTGCGATAATAATAGTCTGGATAAGTGCGCTGGAAATTGCTGCCGTTGATGTCGAAAGTATGATTATATACAGCATCAAAAATCACACGGATGCCTGCCTTATGAAGTGCCTGCACCATCTGCTTGAATTCCTTGATACGGACTGCAGGATTATATGGATCAGTAGCATAACTGCCTTCTGGTACATTATAATTCTTCGGATCATAGCCCCAGTTAAACTGTGGTTTGTCCAGTTTTGTTTCATCAACAGAAGCAAAATCAAAACAAGGCTGGAAGTGTATTGCATTGATACCCAACTTCTTAAGATATTCAATAGCTTTTGGTTCGGTAAGAGCAAGATACTTACCTTTATACTTCAAACCCGAAGTTGGAGAAATAGAAAAATCACGGAAATGCAACTCATAGATGATAAGATCAGCAGGCGATTTCAATGCAGGACGCACATCATTTTCCCAACCTTCAGGATTGGTCTGACTCAGATCGATGATGGCACCACGATTACCATTGACACCAACAGCCTTGGCAAATGTACCCGGACATTCACCCTTTCCCATATCAAAAGTATAGAACTTTCCCTTCAAGTCACCCTTTACGGTAGCTTCCCATCGGTCCTTACCTACACTTTTCATCTTGATGGTCTTGACAGGTTTTCCTATCAGTCCATCTTTATAAATACGAATTTTTACACTCGGTTTTGCACTACTGGAAGAAACCTGTGGAGTTGCACCAGTTACACCATCTACTTCAACAGAAGCTGTAGGTGAATTCAAAGAGAAAGTAGTTTTATCCTTAGAATAGGACATTTCATTGAAAGCACCTTGTGCCATCAATGAATGGGGAACTAAAACAGCAGTCAAGGCTACTAATAATTGATTTTTAATGCTCATACGGTTAAGTTTTTGCTAGATTGAGAGAAAATCCAAACAAGAATTATTCTCTATTTTATGTATAAATATAGACTTTTAACTAAACAATAGCTATTATACTATCTTTTTCTTGCATAAAATACCTAAAAGAGCGTATTTTATGCAGAAATAGGCAGAATCAAACACGCTCATTTTTAGCGTATTTGATTCCACCTTGCCATTCGGTCGGAAATACAGAAAATACGGCGAATATAAAAGCCCTGTTTTTTTTCATGAATTTCACAACCAAAGTACACCAGTTAAAATTTTAAAGTTTATTTTGCAAGCAATGAGATGGCAAAACCACCACCACGTGCTTCTTTAATCTTCAAAACATCACCCTTCTTCACAGTCTTGTGAATAATCTGATAAGACTTAGGGTTCTTTTCATAATCAGCATTCTTGCCATCCTGATAAATAGCGCAATCATACTTCTTGCCCTTATCGAGGAAGTCAAGCTTTACTACTGAAGTACGGGCAGCATCAGTCTTGCCACCAACAAACCAGTTGTTAGTACCCTTAGCCTTACGAGCAACAGTAATATACTTAGCAGGTTCAGCCTCCAAATACTTAGAATCATCCCAATCGCAAGCTACATCACGAATGAACTGGAAGGCATCATCATACTTCTCATAATGCTCAGGTAAGTCGGCTGCCATCTGCAAAGGACTGTACATCACGAGGTAAAGAGAAAGCTGACCGCAGAGAGTAGAATGCACATAACTCTGATTGTTGCTCCACTCAGAAAGTTTAGTCTCGAAGATACCTGGAGTATAATCCATAGGACCACCCTGCAAACGGGTGAATGGCAACATCACGGTATGATAAGGAACAGAACCGCCAAATGCCTCATACTCAGTACCTCTTGCACTCTCATTACCCACCAGGTTAGGCCAGGTACGGCAGATACCAGTAGGGCGGGTAGCCTCATGAGCGTTCACCATAATATGATGCTTAGCAGCAGTCTCGACGACACGCTGATAGTGATTATTCATCAACTGACTGTAGTGATACTCACCTCTTGGAATGATGTCACCCACATAACCAGTCTTCACTGCATCATAACCATACTTGTTCATCAGATTGAAGGCATTTTCCAAATGACGCTCATAGTTGAGTGCTGCAGAAGAGGTCTCGTGGTGCATCATCAACTTAACACCCTTAGAGTGCGCATAATCATTGAGCATCTTGATATCGAAGTCAGGATAAGGAGTCACAAAATCAAAGACATCCAGTTTCTGATGACCGAACCAGTCTTCCCATCCTTCGTTCCAACCTTCAACCAATACTTCCTGCAAACCATTCTTTGCAGCAAAGTCAATATAGCGCTTCACTTCCTCATTGGTAGCACCATGAGTACCATTAGGCTTACACTTACTATAATCAGTAACACCCAGACGAACAGAAGGAAGATCATTCGTATAACTCCATGTCTTGGTACCTACAATCATGTTCCACCATACACCACAGTACTTGGTAGGGTGAATCCAGGAAGTATCCTCTATCTTACAAGGTTCATTGAGGTTCAATGTCAACTTGCAAGAAAGCATATCACGCGCATCATCACTCACGAGAACAGTACGCCAAGGTGTATTGAATGGAGTCTGGATAAAGCCCTTGCGACCTACAGCATCAGGAGTCAACCAGGACTCAAGCACGAGATTCTTCTCGTCGAGGTTGAGGTGCATGGTAGGATAATCCAGACAGGCAGCCTCATGGATATTGATATAAAGACCATCCTTCGTCTTCAACTGCAGGGAAGTCTGCACGCCCGTATCAGAGAAAACAGTAGTAGAAGAATTACTCTTATATTTTTCACGATTAGCAGCGATGATAGGACGGATACCAGTCAGCGGAGTGATGTTGTACTCATACTCCTGTGTATCATAATCACCTGGAATCCAGTATGCAGTATGATCACCAGCCATTGCAAACTGAGTGTGCTCCTCCTGAATCACGAAGTAATTCAAAGATTCCTGCTGAGGAAACTCGTAGCGCAAGCCCATACCGTAATCATAGACACGGAAACGGATGGTAATATTACGATTGGAAGAAGCCTGATTGAGGTTTACCTCCAACTCATTGTAATGATTGCGAATGGTGGAAGTTTCACCCCAGACAGGTTTCCAAGTCTCATCAAAAGTAGAAGTCTTGCTACCGGTCTCGGTAAAACCATCCATCAAATCCGTTTCTTCCATCCCCTTAGAGGCATGCTTATCCTTTGCCAACTCCAACCCGAGATGAGAAGGCTTACAGACAGTCTTGCCTTTGTAACGCATCTCATAAGTAGGCTGCCCATTACCTGTCAGGGAGAAGGTCAAAGACACATTCCCATCAGGAGACTTGACGGTCTGAGCTGCTGCAAACATAGGGAGCAACAAGCCCATAAGTAAAACACTGATTTTCTTCATATTTATTGCTATTGTTTTCTACACTGCAAAATTAGTAAAATCTTGGAAATACACCATATTATAATATGCAATAAATCAAAAAGGGGTGTGCAAACGTTTGCACACCCCTCGTTCTTTTCCCCCCAAAAACTAACTAAAAGCCATTCAATTCTAAGCAAAAGCTATTTCAAACTAACGAGAAACGTTTCAATGCTTTTGAAGAAATCTTAGTTTCTTCCAGCCTGTGAAATCATTTCTGTCAACTGATTCATGAAAGCAGCATCCTTTGCCAGATCCTCGATATTAAGGTGCATACGATAGCGCCAGTAATGCTTAGGATTAGCAGGGATATTGATACGCTCTGCATTCGCATCAGGCAAGCGGAGATGCTCGTCGATAGCAAGCCAATCCTGAATACTCAACACACAGAGCATAGAAGGAGAGGTCAGATGACGTGAGATAATATCCTTGGCAAGCCAACCTGGGAGCGGATGAGGAGCAGGACCCTGACGATAGAGCATCGTATTATAATACTCTTGAGTACGCTGGATATTCTCATCCCACCACTGACGGAGGGTAGGCATATCATGACTTGAAATAGTACAAACCGAGCGATAAGGATTACGGCTCAGATGGCCGAACTTCACAGAAGGATCCTTAGGCATGCTCTGCAGCTCCAGGCTCAAGATCTTCAACTCATTCATTACCCATGGCACACAATCAGGCACCATTCCGAGGTCTTCGGCACATACCAACATACGAGTAGCCTGAACCAACTTAGGCAATTTCTTCATCGCCTCACCATACCAATACTGGTTGTTGCGACGATAGAAATAATCATTATAAAGACGATTGAAAGCAGCCTTGTCGTTATCATAAAGTGACTCAAAAATGAAATCAAACTGAGCCGAGATACGTGGGTGGAACAATCCCGGATTACAATGATCACGAACGAAGAGCACA
>UMCM01058664.1_pt1 | contig 17013 bp, 20 predicted proteins | sample 1964231 | NCBI WGS metagenome assembly UMCM01 (sample SAMEA4835968, study PRJEB28245) | human gut metagenome | biome: gut microbiome; material: fecal sample | place: Denmark | collected 2008
GAATGAGGCAGCAGAAAAGATAAAAAAAAGAAAAAATAACAGACAAAGACAATGGCAGAAAAAGTACAGGTAAATGCGGATAAGCTCAAAGTGCTCAACGCAGTGATGGAAAAAATAGAAAAAGACTTCGGCAAAGGGTCGATCATGCGTATGAACTCGCAGGAAGTCAGCGACGTACCGGTGATTCCGACGGGTTCGATCACGCTCGACATAGCCCTCGGAGTGGGCGGATATCCCAAAGGCCGCGTCGTGGAGATCTACGGTCCCGAATCGTCGGGCAAGACGACGCTGGCCATCCACGCCATCGCCGAAGCGCAGAAGGCGGGCGGCATCGCGGCGTTCATCGATGCGGAGCATGCTTTCGACAGTTTCTACGCCCAGAAATTGGGCGTGGACGTGGACAACCTGCTGATCTCGCAGCCCGACAACGGCGAGCAGGCATTGGAGATCGCCGACTCGCTGATCCGTTCGAGCGCCATCGACATCATCGTCATCGACTCGGTGGCGGCGCTGACCCCCAAGGCCGAGATCGAAGGCGAGATGGGCGACTCGAAGATGGGCCTGCAGGCCCGCCTGATGTCGCAGGCGCTGCGCAAGCTGACGTCGAGCATCTCCAAGACCAAGACGGTCTGCATCTTCATCAACCAGCTGCGCGACAAGATCGGCGTGGTCTACGGCAACCCCGAAACCACCACGGGCGGCAACGCCCTGAAATTCTACGCCAGCGTGCGCATCGACATCCGCCGCATGTCGGTCATCAAGGACGGCGAGGAGCAGCTCGGAACCCGCACGAAGGTCAAAGTCGTGAAAAACAAGGTGGCGCCTCCGTTCAAACGCGCGGAATTCGACATCATGTTCGGCGAGGGCATTTCGAAAATCGGCGAGATCGTCGATCTGGGCGTCGATTACGGCGTTGTCAAGAAGGCCGGATCGTGGTTCTCGTACGGCGACCGCAAGATCGGTCAGGGCCGCGACGCCGTCAAGGAACTGCTCAAAAACGACGAGGAGCTCCGCAACGAGATCGAAGGCAAGGTGCGCGAAGCCATGAAGGCGCCCAAAGAAAAATAGGTATTTATGGATTATACTGCCGAGGATGAAGTAATAATCAAGGAAAAGTGGGACGACCTGCTCCTCTCGTGTACGAAGATCTGCAAGAACGACGAGGACTGGAACTTCATCAAAAGAGCATTTTTCCTTGCCAAGGAGGCACATCAGGGGGTAAGGCGCCGCTCCGGCGAGCCATACCTCCTGCATCCTATTGCAGTAGCCAAGATCGTCATCGAGGAGATCGGGCTGGGCGTGAAATCGGTCGTTGCGGCTCTGCTGCACGACGTGGTGGAGGATACGGAGTACTCCGTGGAGGACATGGAACGCATCTTCGGTCCCAAGATAGCCTCGATGGTGGACGGGCTGACCAAAATGTCGGGAGTCTTCAACGCCGACACCTCGGAGCAGGCCGAATATTTCCGCAAGGTACTGCTGACCCTCTCGGACGACGTGCGGGTCATCCTCATCAAGATCGCCGACCGCCTGCACAACATGCGCACGCTGGGGGCGATGCCGATGAACAAGCAGATCAAGATTACGGGCGAAACCATCTACCTCTTCGCTCCGCTGGCCTACCGGCTGGGACTCTACTCGATCAAAAGCGAGCTGGAGGACCTCTGCATGAAGTACCGCTTCCCGCAGCAATACGCCGAAATCACGCAGAAACTCAACGAAACGGAGGCGTCGCGCCGGGAGTTCATCGACAAATTCAACGCCCCGATCATCGCCGCGCTCAACCGCGACAACATCAATTACGAGATTTCGGGCCGCGTGAAGAGCATCTACTCGATCTGGAGCAAAATGCAGCGCAAGCAGATTCCGTTCGAGGAGATTTACGACCTGTTCGCCATCCGCATCGTCTTCAAACCGCTGCCGTTCCCTTCGGAGAAAACGCAGTGCTGGCAGGTTTACTCGACGATCACCGACATTTACACCCCCAAGCCGGACCGCCTGCGGGACTGGATTTCGATGCCCAAGGCCAACGGTTACGAGGCGCTGCATTCGACCGTGATGGGTCCCGACGGGGTATGGGTCGAAGTGCAGATACGCACTCAGCGGATGGAAGATATCGCCGAAAGGGGATTCGCCGCCCACTGGAAATACAAACACGCCACGATTTCGCAGGACGAAGACGAGTTCGACAAATGGCTGAAGCAGATCCGCGCGGCGCTGAACAGCCCGACGGAAAATGCAGTTGACTTCTTAGATAACTTCAAGTTATCGTTGTATACCTCGGAAATAGTGGTGTTTACACCCAAAGGCGAAGCCCGAAAAATGCCGTTCGGCGCTACGGCGCTCGACTTCGCATACGACATCCACTCGAAGATCGGCAACAGCGCTATCAGCGCCAAGATCAACCACAAACTCGAACCGATCACCACGCAGATCAACAGCGGCGACCAGATCGAGATCATCACGGCCGACAATGCCCGCCCCAAGCCCGAATGGCTCGAAATAGCGACCACGGCCAAGGCCAAGCAGTCGATCAAAAGCTTCCTGAAGCGCGAACGCCAGAACAACATCGAGCGGGGTATGCAAATGCTCGACGAGAAGATGAAATCGCTGAATATCAAGCTCAGCGGCCGTGTCCTGCGCAAGATCGTCCCGATATACGAAAGCAACAACAAGGAGGAGCTGTACAGCAAGATCGGAGCCGGCATCATCGACCTGAAGGACCTCGACAAAGTCCTGAAAGTAAACTCCAAAAGCAAGATACTCAAGTTCTGGACCCTTTTCATCAACAAAAAGGAGGACGAGGAGGGCGACGACCCGGCGGCTATCAACGACGCGGGCGAAACGGCGCCGAATGCAGCGCACCCGGCCAAAGAACAGCCGGAAACGCCCCAGTTCGAGATAGCGGAATGCTGCAAACCGATTCCGGGAGACAAGGTCGTGGGTTACCGCGATCCGAAAACCGGCAACATCATCGTCCACAAAGCCACGTGCGACGAATTGAACCGTCTTGCGACCCAGTTCGGCCGGAATATCGTCAAGGAGGAGATCAAATGGTCGCAACACAAGGCGATGTCGTATCTGGTCACCATCGAACTGCGCGGCATCGACCGTTTGGGAATTCTGCTGGATCTGGCGAAAGTCGTGAGCGCCGATTTCAGCATCAACATCCGCGAAGTCGGCATCCACAGCCACGACGGCATCTTCGAAGGCAGCATCAGTCTCTATGTCAAGGACGCCGAGGGCCTGCAGGACGTGATGACGAAACTGCGTAAGATAAAAGGGATCGAGAGTGTCAAACGAACTTTAAGCTGATATGGAAGACTATTCAACCGTAATATGGGTCGTGGCGATTTTTGCAGCCATGTTGTTCAACGCGACCTCGCAGGCTCGCAAAAAGGCGAAAAAACAGGCTCACGAGACCCAAAAGCACACTCAGCACGAAGCTTGGCCCTCGTGGGACACGCAATCTGCGGATGAAATGCGGCACCCGGACAGTCAGGAAAGCGTATCCGGAGCGGAAACCGACCGACTGCGCCCCGCAATGCAGCAGCCCGCACCGACGCCCGGATTCGGTGAAGTCGCCCGCAAAACGGCCGATTTCAAAAGCTCCGGGCGGCACACCGGACGCAAAAACGCTCCGGACGGACGGCATCCCCTCGAAGAAATCCTGCACGAAGAACACGCAGCAGGGGACAAGCATACGACAGCGGAGGCTGTAGCGGAAATTACGGAGGATTTCGACCTGCGCAAGGCAGTTATCTACTCGGAGATACTCAAGCCCAAATTCAACGAAGAATAAGGCTTTGAAGAGCAGCCTGCCGAAAGACGGCGATTTCCGCACAGTGACAGCAGGCAGATAGCGGAGGCTCCGAACAACAACGGGAAGTTCCGGCAGCGCTATTTCGCAGGGACGCCCAAAAAAGCGACAAAAAGCTCTGACAGCACCATTTGCAAGGACATACTGAAAAATAATGGGAAACGCTCTGTCGGCACTTTTTTGCGAAACGTATCGAAAGTCCGACGGCCTATTTTGTGGGGGGGGGCTATAAACAACGAGGAGCGACAAACACGGCGAATTAAGCAGGAGGGTATAGCGCCAATGCTTTTTCGGGGTATATATGAACGCAGGGCCATGTAAACCTTCTGTCGATCGGGTTGGACCACGGTGATCTTGTCGATCCCAAGCGTCACGGCTTACGGCGCATCCTCGTGAAAGATCCTCACGGGACTAAACTAAGAAACTTTAAAAGATAAATATATGGCATCCATTTTTTCACGCATTATCGCAGGCGAAATACCTTCCTATAAGGTCGCCGAAGACGAAAACTATTACGCCTTTCTGGATATCAATCCGCTGACGAAAGGGCACACGCTGGTCGTACCGAAAAAGGAAATAGACTACATTTTCGACCTCGACGATCAGACATTGGCAGGCATGATGCTGTTCGCCAAAAAAGTCGCAGGTAAAATCAAGCAGGAAATAGCGTGTTCCAGAGTCGCAGTGGTGGTTTTAGGGCTTGAAGTGCCGCATGCGCACATCCATCTGATCCCCATTAAGAGCGAAAACGACGTGGATTTTCACCGGGAAAAGCTCAAATTGACTCCGGAAGAGTTCGAAGAAATCGCAACAAAACTTTCGAAATAGGCAGCTGTTTACAATTATATAAACAACTGAAAAATAGGCGGGTATTGGGTTATTAACACTATCCGCCTATTGTTTATTTAACATAATATATCGCCAATCAACGAAAGCTAATAATTCAGGCGATTATCCGTCGGAAATCCGTTAAAAAAATCAAAATTTTCCTAAAATAGGGTGGTGAATTTACACTTGTAAATACACAATGGAGGAAGTATTTCCATTTGTAATTACACTTGTAAATACACAAGCGTCGATACATGTGTTAATATATCCATTTGTAAATAATAGGCAGACTGGCTCTAAATAGCGTTCCACGCATAATCGAGGAGGTGTCAAATGGTTAAACATTGGAGATTAATTCAATTATAACCAATGAATTACAATAATTATATACAACTCTAATTGATATATGCAAATATAGCCTGTCGGGAATAGGGGAGTATTGCATACACATGGACATCATACAGCATAGACTTACTAATATCCAGCTATTTAAAGTAAAATATATCAACTAATACATGATATCAACCACCGGAGGTAGATTTAACAATATTCCCTTCGTTACACTTGTAAACTTTTTCAACACTTATTAACATTTTACAAATGCAAAAATTACTTGTTTTACAAAAAACAAATATTTATATTTGTAAAAAATTCTGTTGATGAGGGAAAAATTGCTCGATTTGATGAAAAATGAAGGATTGAAGCCAAGCCAGCTCGCCGAGCTGCTGGGAATCAATCCCGCCGGAATCTCCCATATTCTCGCCGGACGAAACAAACCGGGCTTCGATCTGCTGCAAAAGATTCTCCGGAGGTTTCCCCGGATCAACCCGGATTGGCTGCTGCTCGACTCGGATAAGATGTACCGCGACGAGCCGCCGGCCCAATCGTCAGCTCCGCAGCCGATGAGCCAGCCCGCGTCGCCCGGCGGCGACCTTTTCGGCCTTGCCTCCGGTCGGCATCCGCTTGAAGAAAAACGGCAGCCGGAAACGGCGGAAAACGCAACCGGCGATCCGGCACCGCAACAACGACTCCCGGCAGCATTGTTTACCGCCAACGTCAAACGGATCGTCGTACTGTATGACGATCAGACCTTCGAAAGTTTTACGCCGACGACAAAGCGTTAAAAAAATTCGTGCGGGCTGCGGAACGGAATACTCGATTCTCAGAGCGCAAAAAAGCCGGGTAATATTCCAAGGAAACGGAACCGGACAAAGGGTTACGGCAAAACCACGGACAATCCCAGCAATCTCGACCACCGGCAACAAATTAGCAAGGCAAGTTTTTTAAACCTGCCTTCTTAGTTTACACATTGGCGCAAATATCCAATTTGGCCGCCTTAACTTGCACATTGGCGCAAACATCAACTTGCCGCCTTATTTATTCAACGGATTTTCTTCGGCCGCTTCGACGCCGCAATCGCAAAAATGGAATTCCGAACGCGCCTTGTCCGGGGGAAACAGGAAATAAACGCATACGGCCTCCGTGCACAACACTTCGTGCCGGTCATAGATGCGGACTTCGATCTCAACGATGTTGCGACGCTGCCGACGCACGGAAGCCCGCAAAACGATATGGTCATCAGTCGTGTGAATCGGCTTGTGATAGCGGACCTCCATCTTCGAAGTAACGCCGCTCGTCTGAAACTTCCGGAATACGACCCAGCTGCTGATCTCGTCGGCCAGCGTTGCCTGAATGCCTCCGTGCAGCGTATTCACCCAACCTTGGTATTCGGGACGAGGATGCCAGACGCTCACGATTTCATCGCCGTTTTCGTAAAATTCCATCCGCAGTCCCTGCGGACTGTTCGGATCGCAGCCGTAGCAATGGTAACCGTCCATGCCGCGCCAAGGATTCGTTATCTTCTTCATAATATGCTATTCGATCGTTGCGGTGCGGACCGAATCTGTTCCGTGATCTGAGAATCGGTTCCGAAATCGGCCCGGTATAACAAAGATAGCCATTTTCCCGCGAATCTCACCGTCTTCGGCAATGCAAATCCGGTTCATTTCATCCGGAATATTATTCAATCCCGACAACAAAGTCACAGGGAGGAATCAACCTCCTTGGCGCAATGTTTGGTGTAATATTCACATTATGTTAAATTCTTGGAGAGCGTAGCTGCTTGATACGTTGTGCGTGAGCACTTTTGAAGTGGAATTTATAATAATATTATGTTAGACAACGATCTTATTTTGATGGTTTGTTATTCAAAGCTTGTTGCTGTTGATGAATATCTCCTTAAACGTGGTAATGAGCAAGTTTGTACTGTTCTTGATGGTATTATTGATGGTCTTCAAACTGTATTGCGTAATTTAGAACAAAAATAAATCATGGAAACTCCAGAAGTTGTAATTGCTCTTCCCAATGGCACTGAAATTCAGTGTACTGCTAAATCTGCTAAGTACCTTATTATTGGTCTTGGTTTGGAATCAGTTTTGAAAGATGGAAAAATTAAAGAGTCTGCTGAAAAGTAAGAAGTTTTGGACGCTTGTAGGTTCGATTATTGCCGCCCTTTCGGCGTTTTTTCTTACGTCTTGTTCTACTTCTCACTATGTTGCTCAAAGTGTTTCCAGCTTTGTGCGAGGTGATACTACTACTACTATTATTAAATATGAGCAAGTTGGATCTGTAAACAAAAAGTAATTTATTATGGAAATTCAGAAGGAGTATATTCTTGTTGTGAATGGTCGTCCTTATTTTTCGGTTGTGGATGTTAAGCATCTTTCTGCTGTGATTGACGACGCTAAGGCACGTTTCGGTGCTGATTCGAAAATTGATGTTTTCTTGCAGACTACCGAGCCGTATGCGCCCGGAAAGAATAACGGTAACTAAGGATATTTTCGAGCGTCTTATGGCTTCGAATTCGTGGCGAGGTCTAGAAGCGTTAATAACTTGGTCCAATTCCGTGACTTGGAGAACCAAAGCGGGCAAAATGCCCGTTTTGGTTATTCAGTACGATCATTATGACGATTTTATTCGCTGGAAAGACTGGGTTTCTCACGTTTCCTTTCCTTATGCCTATACTCGTGCAATTGATGATGTTGTTATTGTAGAGGTCCCCGTTGAGCCTTTTTTTCGGTTTACAACTTCTAAACGGAAGTGGCATGTGAACAACCTAAGGTGATCGTCAACCGTCGTTATGCGAACATGACAAACACCGAGATTGTTAATTATGCTAAGGTTTATTATGGTTGTTTTTGGCCTCCGGATTATATTTTAGAGGTTCCTTGTGGTTATTGCCATTCTTGTCAGAAGTCGTATAATAATCAATATCGCATACGCCTTTTGTATGAACTTCGTAAATATCCGCCCGGTACTTGCCTGTTTGTTACTTTAACCTTTAATGACGATAGCTTAGAGAAGTTTTCGAAAGACACGAATAAGGCTGTCAGATTGTTTTTGGATCGTCTTCGTAAGGTTTATGGTAAACAAATACGGCATTGGTTTGTTTGTGAGTTTGGCACTCTTCGTGGTCGTCCTCATTATCACGGCATTCTTTTCAATGTTCCCCAAGCTTTGATAGATGGCTATGACTCGGATGTGCCCGGTTGTCATCCTTTGTTGGCTTCTTGTTGGAAATATGGCTTTGTTTTTGTTGGGTATGTGTCTGACGAAACATGTTCGTATATTACCAAATATGTCACGAAGTCCATTAATGGTGATAAGGTACGCCCTCGTGTTATCTCTTCTTTTGGTATTGGTTCTAATTATTTTGGTACCGAGGAATCCTCCTTGCATAAATTAGGTAATCAGCGTTACCAGCCTTTTATGGTTTTGAATGGTTTCCAGCAGGCTATGCCGCGGTATTATTATAATAAAATATTTTCTGATGTTGATAAGCAAAATATGGTTGTTGATCGTCTTATTAATCCTCCTGTTGAGTTTAGTTGGCAAGGTCAGAAGTTTAGTAGTAAATTGGAACGTGATGAAATGCGTCGTTCTACTTTGAATCAAAATATCGCTTCCGGTCTTACCCCTGTGCTTCCCCTACCCCACACTGAACGTGTTTCTTCTTTCGATATATTTAAGAAAAATATGGATAAAAACAAAGAATTTAAATAATGTCAAATTATCGAATTCCCTCTGATTATCAGAATCAGACTCCACGCGCCATACATCGGCGTGCTTCCTCTGCTTATGGTACTATCCATCCCGGCTTGGCCATTCCGGTTCATCATCGCCATCTGAATGTTGGTGATCGTATTCGTGGTCGGATCGATGAGCTTTTGCAGTCTCAGCCTATGTTGGGCCCTCTTATGAATGGATTTAAGCTTATTACTATTGCTACTTTTACGCCGGATTCTGCTATTTATGGTTGGATGTCTAACGGTCGTCGTTTTACTCCCGATGAGTATATGAAATTTGGTAAGGTTTATTTTTCTCTTGCTGGTTCTAATCTTAATAATTATAAAGATCCTGCTTTTAAAGTTTCCCGTCCTGTTCGTCGTCTTACTTTTGGTTTGGATTTGAATGCAGATCAAAAGAAAGTCTATGAGTCCTGGGTTTCCGATAAATTGAATGCTACCGGTTCTTCTGGTCAGCCTACTCATATTGGCCGTGGTGGCCTTTGGGATTGGCTTGGTATTGCTGCTGGTGCTGTTTGCCCTAATTTAGGCAAAAAGGCTACGTCGACAAATCCTGGTGTTCGTGGTGAAATTTATCCATCTTCCTTTCAGTTTAACGCCGCTCCGTTTATTGCTTATTTTCTTTCGCATTATTATTATATTGCCAACATGCAAGAAGACTACATGTATTTTACCCGCGGTGTTGGTGAAATGCAAAAAGTTCGGCCGGATGGTCAACAGGAATCGTTGTATCGTCCTTTCTTTTCCGATGTTTTTTGCTCTTTGGATCCTAATGCTTTTTTATATGCATTAGATGATGTGCGAAATATTACTCGTACGGGTTCCGGTTTCGAGTTGTTTAAAACTTTTTCGGACGCTCATCCGTCTAGTAACTCGTTTGTAGCTATGGCTTGCGCTGGTATTCAAGGTTATGGTGGTCTTTTGTCTGTCCCCTACTCTCCTGACTTGTTTGGTAATATCATTAAACAAGGTTCTTCACCTACTGCTGAGATTGAAGTTATTAATAATATTGATGTAAATACTGATACAGGTTTTTCTGTTGCCGTTCCGGAACTTCGTTTGAAAACGAAGATTCAGAATTGGATGGATCGTCTTTTTATTTCCGGTGGTCGTGTTGGTGACGTTTTCCGTACTCTTTGGGGTACAAAGTCTTCGGCACCCTATATTAATAAACCGGATTTCCTTGGTGTTTGGCAGGCTTCTATAAATCCGTCGAACGTTCGTGCTATGGCTAACGGTTCGGCTTCCGGTGAGGATGCGAATTTGGGCCAGCTTGCGGCTTGTGTTGATAGATATTGTGATTTTTCGGGTCATTCAGGTATTGATTATTATGCCAAAGAGCCTGGCACCTTTATGCTTATTACTATGCTTGTTCCCGAGCCTGCATATTCGCAAGGTTTGCACCCGGATTTGGCATCTATTTCTTTTGGTGATGATTTCAACCCCGAATTGAATGGTATTGGCTTTCAGTTGGTACCCCGTCATCGTTTTTCGATGATGCCCCGCGGCCTTGATCGTACTGGTCTTGATGGAGATGGTAGTCCCTGGTTAGGTCATTCTGGTTCCGGTGTAGTTATTGACCCTAATACGGTTGCTGTTGGTGAGGAAGTTGCGTGGTCATGGCTTCGTACTGATTACTCCCGTTTGCACGGTGATTTTGCGCAAAATGGTAATTTTCAGTATTGGGTTTTGGCGCGTCGTTTTACCACCTATTTCCCGGATGATGGTACCGGTTTGTACGCTGACGCAGAGTATACCGGAACTTATATTAACCCTCTTGATTGGCAGTATGTTTTTGTTGATCAGACTTTGATGGCTGGTAATTTTGCGTATTATGGTACTTTTGATCTTAAGGTTACTTCCTCTCTTTCTGCGAATTATATGCCGTATCTTGGTCGTTAGTTAAAGCTTAATTGTTATGTATAAGAAAAAGAAAATAACTTACCCTCCTTGTTTTTCGGAGGATTCATTTTCATCTTGTGAATACAATCCTTTTGTAGACAAGGTTGTTGTCGCTCGTCCTATGTCTTATTACCTTAATGGTGGTGTTGATTTGGATGGAGTTTCTACTCGTAAACCCCTGCCGGATGCCTTTGATGATGCGGAGTCTATTGCGTCTGGTGATGTTGATATATTCACCGATCCTACTGTCGGTAAACTTGATTTGATGGATATGGCATCTACTATGGCTTCCGAATCTGAGTCTCGTGCTTTGAAGGATGGAGCCAAAGAACCAAATTTCGACTAATTGAACAATTTCCATGGGTAGAGGCCGCAATATACTTGATATATATTGCGGAGTGCGGAAAGCACGTCCTCTACCCTATTTTACAAAGAAAAATTGAACAATTATGAGTATTTTAGCTGGATTAGGTGCCGCTGCTGCTTCCTTTGCAATGAAAGAAGGTCATAATGCAATTGCCCAGTCTCGTAATGAGAAAAATATGGCTCTGGAGCATGATTATTGGAAGCGGCGTGTTAATCAACTTGAGGAGATGAACAGGCCTTCTCGCCAGGTTGCCAAATGGCGTTCTGCTGGTATTGCTCCTCAAGCTGTCTTTGGAAATTCTCCCGGTGGTGCTGGTATTGCTACCGATGCTTCTACTCCGAATTCTCAAACCCCTATGGGTTCTAGTGATTTTAATTTTGTTACTACAATTGCCGAGCGTCAGCATATGAAGAATGAAAAGGCGATTGCTGATGCTACTGTTGATAAGCTGAACGCTGAAGCTGGGAAACTTCGAGGTGATACGAAAGATCCAAAAGTCACTAAGGAATCGCAACAGCTTGAATTTGATTGGAATCTTGTTAAGAAACAGCGTGAGCAGGTTCAGCTTGCCGTTGATGAAATTGACAAAGAATTTCGGCGTGCTGTTAATGAAGCTGATTTGCAAGTTAAGCGTGGTATTTATTCTGAAACCCTGTCAAAGATCGATAAGTTGATTGCCGATAAAGAAGTTTCGGAGGAAATGAAGATGAATCTGCAGAAACAGCGTGATTTGATTGATGCTCAAATTGATTCTACAAAGGCGCAGACTGGTCTCAATAAGGCGCAGACTGGTCTCAGTAAGGCTCAGACTAAAACAGAGGACGCTCTTCGTGATGGTCGTGTTAGGCTTACCGGTGCTCAAACTAGTGAACTTCTCTCTATGGCTGGCCTTAGTGATGTTAGGCGAGATCGTGAAAAGTACGAGATGTTCCTTCGGTTGCTCGATATTGACGATGCTTCTAATGGTGCTGAATTTGCCCAGCGTATTATTCGTCAGCTATTAGGTCACATGAATGCTGATCTTTCGGATTATAAGCGAAAGATGATTTCTGATTATCTCGAAAAAATTTGGTCGAATCAGAATCCGTAAGTATATTTGGGTATGGAAACTTTTTTATACATACTGTTTTTATTGCTTGCGCTGGTTGGCGCTATTGTTGTTCCTATCTTTCTCGCTTTGCTTTATACTCGGACCTTTGTTGTCCTGTATCGTCGCTTTTTTGGTGAGGACCTTTTTAAGTAGTGCAAGACCCGACATAGTTCGGGTCTTTTTTTTTGTTTTACCTCGCGCAGATCCACCATCACTTGTGCTGCATAGTACTATGTAATACAAACAACCGTATGTAAATTATTGATATTTAATGCGTTATCATTATTTGTAGCCGCGTTACGGTCTGGATGTTCGGCCGCCTTTGCTTTGGGCTCACTTCATAGCCCGAAGCATTGGCGTGCCGGACTACTTCGTTCGATTAACTTCCTTGTAACGCAGTATCTTGATGACCCAAGATACGGAGTGTATCCGATATGTAACGTGCGTACGTGTGCTTCACGCGTGCGCGCGAAATTCATAATCGGATATAATTGTAAAAATAAAACATTTTTTTTTGGACTTGTGAGTATTATTTGTATATTTGCATCGTAGTTTTCTACTGCTCGTTCTTTGACGTCTTGCCGCCTTTTTTTATTAACTCTCTTTCTGTGGCGAGATGCTCCCCTATCCTACCGTTTGATTTGTTGGTAATGAATATATTACCATTATGTTAAATTATTGCAAATAGAAGGTCTATTTTATTCATAATCGAATCTTTATACACTATTACATCCCGATTATTCGGCAAATTGAGCATATAAGCGCTATCCCGCAATCGGACGATATATAACTTCACCGAATTTTTGCTACTTTTGCAATATCAAATCCGGAACAAATGGCTGAAAATGACAGCTGTATAAAACGCTCGGCAATTATCCTGACGGCTTTCGGGCTGTTCTTCGTGACGTGGTATTTCAACCTCGGCGTTCGGCCATTTGCAAATTTCATATCTACTTGCAAATCAATTCACTACATATTGCATTACCTGATTGCGGGTATAATTCCGGCAGCGGCGCTTCTGTTGCTGCACCGACCCGATACCATATTATATAGGCTCGGACTGACGCACGGATTCGGCCGGGGATTGCTCTTCGGAGTGCTGAGTACGGTCCCCATGTTTGCCGGCTATGCGGTCATCGGCAGTTTCAACCGGGAAACGCCGCCGGATCACATGTTTACGTTCATAGTCGTCGCGGGATTCTTCGAGGAGCTGATTTTCAGAGGTTTCGTATTCGGAGAGCTGTTCCGGACAGCCCGTTGGGGATTTCTGCCGGCAGCGACGCTGACGGCTTTGGCATTCGGATCGCTGCATCTGTATCAGGGTGACGACCTGATTTCCGCATCGGCAGCTTTCGGCGTCACGACTGCCGGAAGCATCTTTTTCAGTTGGATCTATGTGGAATCGGAGAACAATCTGTGGAGCGTAATCTGGCCGCATACGCTGATGAACGCGCCGTGGATGCTGTTCAGCGGGAGCGGGAGCGGCGCAGTCGGCGGATTGTGGGCGAACAGCCTCCGCCTGTGCACGCTGCTGATCGCAATCGCATTAGTCGTCATATACAAGAAACGGAAGGGACTACCCTACCATATTTCAGGAAAAACACTGATAATCAACAGACAATATGTATAAAAAACTCGTTTTCATATTTATTGCAGCGCTGATGGGCGCTTGCACGCCCCGCCAGCAGGCGGACGAAAAGACATTGTATGTCTCGATCCTCCCGCTCCGCAGTCTCGTGGAGGAAATCGTGGGCGACGACTTCAAGATCGAAGTGCTGGTACCTCTCGGCGCAAGTCCCGAAACGTTCGAACCGACGCCCCGGCAGTTCATCGGGCTGAACCGGGCGGAGATGATCTTCAACGTCGGACTCATCGACTTCGAAACCACGCTGTTATCCAAGATCGAGGAGCGCGGCAAGGTCGTGAATCTCAGTCAGGGCATAGAACTGATCGCCGGCAGTTGTTCGCACGCTTGCACGCATGCGGAGCAGGAGACATCCGGCGGACACGGCACCTCCCACGCCGAAACCCACAACCATAGCCACGCTCACGGCGTCGATCCCCACGTATGGACATCGCCCCGCGCATTGCAGAAAATGGCGCAGAACGCTTATGCGGCCATTCGCCGGGCATATCCCGACTCGGTGAAGTACGAAACGAATTACAAACGACTGCAGGCCGATTTACGGGCGCTGGACGCCCGCACCGGCGAGAAGATCGCGCAGAGCGGCATCGAATACTTCATCATCTACCACCCCGCCCTCACCTATTACGCAAGGGATTACGGCATCCGGCAGGTGGCGATCGAAGCAGACGGCAAGGAACCTTCGGCCAAGCAGCTGACGCAGGTCATCCGTCAGGCCCGTGAGGACGGCGTACGGCGCATCCTCTATCAAAGTCAGTTTCCGGCATCCGCCGTGGAGATCATCGCACGCGACATCGACGCTGAATATGTCGAAGTGGACCCGCTGCGCGAAGATGCGATCGCCAATATCGACGCGATAACCGACATAATCACGCGGCGATGAATCTGGTAACGCTACGCGACGTCGGCGTCGCATACGACGGCTACGAAGCCCTGCAGCACGTCGATCTGGAGATTGCGAAAAACGACTTTCTGGGTGTCATCGGCCCGAACGGCGGCGGCAAGACGACCCTTGTGAAGGCGATTCTGGGCACGGTGCCCCATACCGGAGAGGTGCGGCTCGCACCCGAACTGTTCCGGGACAAGGAGCGGCTGATCGGCTACATGCCCCAGCTATCGGATTTCGACCGCACGTTCCCCATCTCGGTGCTCGAAGTGGTATTGTCGGGTTTGCAGGGGCACAAGGGAATTTTCAGCCGCTATACGAAAGCAGACCGCGCGAAAGCGCTCGATCTGCTGGAAACGGCGGGCGTGGCCGATACGGCCCGCAACCCTATCGGCGAAGTTTCGGGCGGCCAGATGCAGCGGGCGCTGCTGTGCAGAGCCGTCATTTCCGATCCCAAGCTGCTGATTCTGGACGAGCCGGCCAACTTCGTGGACAACAAATTCGAAAACGAACTCTACCGCACGCTGCACGAACTGAACCGCCGCATGGCGATCGTCATGGTGTCGCACGACATCGGCACCATCTCAAGCGTCGTGAAGGAGATCGTCTGCGTGAACCGCCGCGTACACCGCCACCGCTCGAACATCATCACCGAAGAGCAGCTGCGCAACTACGACTGCCCCATCCAGCTCGTGTCGCACGGGCACATTCCCCACACGGTGCTGGAGCATCATCCGGGCGACTGCTGTTGCGACCACGAATAAAAAGCGCGTTCCCCGTCGGGGGAACGCGCTTAATTTATAGACCGGCCTCCATCCGCGAGCGTTTATGCGCTCTCGGCCCGATACCGGAAATCGGACAACGGCTTATTTCTTCGCCTCGTTGATCTTGCTCAGCTTCTCGAAGAGCTTGTCATAAGCCTCCACCATCTCGACGCGCAGAGCGGCGAAATGCTTGCGGACGAGCGAACGGTTGTGCGGCTCGGCGGGATTGTTGGCCTTCGTGAAGAGATCGTTGCGGACGGCAACGGCCTCCTGCATCACTTCGAAAACCTCCTTTTCCTTCGAAGGCTGGAAGCAGATCGCCATATCGCAGTCGAAAACCACCTCTTCCAGACGGTAGTCGATCTCCTTTTTCAGGTTCCTTAAATTTGCCATATCATTGTGCGTTTTAAAAATTTGCTCCGACAAAGGTACGAAAAGCTTTCGGATTATCAAACGTTTTATGCCCTACGCCGCTGAAATAATCCCCGCCGGCCCATGCAAAAAAAAAGGATTCCGCATGCGGAATCCTTTTTACCGTATTATTCGGCCTTACATCTTTTCCAACTCCCTGTAACTCTTTTTGGCGGCTTTAGCCTCCTGCCGGGCCGCCTTGCGGGCTGCTCGCTCCTGCTCCCGGACGATTTTCCTCGCTTCGCGAAGCTCCTTTTTATAATCGACATCCGATCCGGGCATTTCGACGATGATGCCCGTTATCGACTCGTCGATCACCTCGCATCCGCAGGGTTCACAGACGGGCTGCGGCGCAGGTTTGGGCCGGGGAATCATCGTGCGCTGCTCGACGACGCTGCCTTCGCCGTAATTGATCGTCAGTTCGACCCGGCGGAGCGGCGGAAGGATATTCTTTTTCATATAGTTCCAAGCCGAAGGCATCTTTTTGAGCGCCAGCTCCTTGGCGTCAGGCGACCGGCTGCCGTCGAGGATATCCAGCACGGACTGTTTGTCGGGCACCTCCGACTTGGCGACCAATGAGCGGCACATCTCCCAATCTTCGGCGACGGCATTGACCGTCACGTCGTACTTATTTGAAAAACCATACTTTCGATCGACGTAATTCTTGAAATCCTGCGCTCGGTTCCGGGCCAGCGTCTCGTTGAATTTCAGCGGACCGTCGGGCGACGAATATCCCGTGATCTCGACCGATTTGACCCTCATCAGCGTGTCTTTCATCAGGTTGCCGACGAAGTCGTCCAGATCGCCGAGCTCCCGCGAATTGCCGTCGAGCGTCGAGGAGAGTTTCGCCAGATTGATCTGATAACGGACCGAGTAGTCGGTGTCGCCGGGACGTTTGATGATGAACCTGCGGACGAGATAATCGCCGTCGGTGGTCTCCGACAGCATCACGGTATCGGCCGCAGGCACCGGCGCCGCGCTCCTGACTTGGGCCGTCGCTCCGGCAGCGGCACACAACGCAAGAGATAGAGCGAATGTTGTAAAGATTGTTTTCACGCAAATAATAGTGTTGGTTAATTCCTGCCGCACAACTCGCAAGATTCATACCACGGTTGAGCACTAAATATTTATGGCCGCAGCGGCAAGCGGAAGGGATAATAAAAAAGAGGAAGATCGTTGTACTGCACCCCAAAAGTTGGACACTTTTGGGGTGTT
>UMCM01040248.1_pt1 | contig 16810 bp, 8 predicted proteins | sample 1964231 | NCBI WGS metagenome assembly UMCM01 (sample SAMEA4835968, study PRJEB28245) | human gut metagenome | biome: gut microbiome; material: fecal sample | place: Denmark | collected 2008
TGTCGTGTCGGGAGGAGTGGAGAGTGATTCTTAGCTCCTTCCATTTTTTTTGAGAAATAAAAAAAGACCGCCGGATTAGCGATCTTCTTTAGTTGCGGAGGCCTGACTCGAACAGACGACCTTTGGGTTATGAGCCCAACGAGCTACCAACTGCTCCACTCCGCGATGTTTTGTGGGTGCAAAGGTACGGCTTTTATTGGAATCTGCAAATAATATCTGAATTATTTTTCATAAAAGATGCAGGCTTTTGTGTAATCTGTTGATAAATAATATAATAAAACAGATTTTTTTATTCCTTTAATAGCTTAACTTTGCAACCGATTGGTGCTTCGTACTTTACTTCTATCTTGTCACCGACTTTTTTCCATTCCACTGTAAGCCTACCGTAAAGTAATTCTGTAGAGGCTTTCACATATTGAAGGTCGCCTACTGTACGGGGGGATAGAATAATTTCGCTCATTCCCGGTTTGGCACTTCGTATACCCGCTAAACTTTTGAAAAACCATTCGTCTATTTGACCCATCATGAAATGATTCCATGATGAACCTTGGCGGGGATCCCACTGCTCGGTGAGAGTTGTAGCGCCAAACTTTTGCTGGAAACCATAACCGGGCACATCTTCATGATTGTGCATTGTGTACATTAGCTCGTCCAACCCATTCTCGGCTAATGTTTGGAAGAGGTAGCGGTTCCCTACATCACCTGTTGTCAGGTGATTTCCGTTTTTCTTGATGTCGGCTATCAAATTATTGAGTACAGCTTTTTCATCACCTTCGGGTGTCAGTCCTAAATAGAGTGGGAGCGATAGCGAACACTGACTGCCTGTACCATATGTTTTTTTCTCTTCTTGATAGAACTTCTCATTGAAAGCGTTGCGGATTTCGGTTGCTAAATTGGTAAAGTAGATTTCATCGTAGTTGTTACCTACCATTTGAGCTGCCCTGATCATGTATTTTACTATCATGTAATAATGTGCTGTGGCTACTAACGGTACCGGTGTGTTGCGTGAGAATCCGGCACGAAAATTGCCATAGTCGTACCAATCACCTAACCCGAAAGAGAGAATGTGTCCTTCGGCGCGTGTTGCTAAATAATCAACATAACGGGACATGTTCTTGTAATAGGTGTGGATGAGTGAGTCATCACCATAAAAATCATAATACATGAAAGGAAGCACCACTAGCGTGCATCCCCATTCGGGAGACTCAGCGAAGTCGTCCATCCCTTTCCCCTGAAAGTAGACATATTCGGGGGCGGTGGTAGGTACTGCTCCATTGGGATGCTGGGCATCGGCTATGTTTTGTAGAGTCTGCGGGATGAATCCTGTTAAATCATAGTTGAACAGTAAGCCGGGGCCATTGAGATGGTCCTGTTCCAGCCATCCCAATTTTTCGCGATGTGGGCAGTCGGTAAATACTCCTTGCATGTTACTTCTTACGGCTTTCTCTATCAAACGGTGTGCACCATTAAAGATGGAATTGGAACATTCAAAAGTTGATACCTTGGGAGTTGAGTTGTATACAAAACATGAACGTATTTTTTTGATAACCGGGAGCTTCTGAGGATTCTTCTCACCTTGCATCGTAGCACCCTCTATTTGGATGTATCGAAATCCATAGTAGGAGAAGCGTGGATGCCAGGTTTCTTCACCGTCGCCTTTCAATGTGTATTGATAGTAATGTTGACGACCTGTTTGGCGTTGATTGCAGGCTCCTTCAGGTGTCAATGCCTCTGCGACCAATAATGTTACTGTCTGCCCTTTCTTTCCTTTAACTGTGATTTCGGGAAATCCGGCAAGGTTCTGCCCCATATCCAGTACTATGGCCGAGGCGTCTACCTTACGTTTGGTAGATTTGGACGCAGCGGCCAGCAGGGAGTCAGGCAGATGAGTGGCGGATATTGGCGAGTAGTGTTCCATAATAGCTACGGGAGCTGCTATTTGCGGACGCAACACACCTTTGGGCCCTTCTTGAACTACTACTTGGTTCCAAAGTGTATCATTAAACTTAGCCATGTTCCACCCTTTTTGTTCTTGTCGGGCATCGTAATCTTCCCCTCCGTAAATACAGTTGAATGTAACAGGACTGAAGTCGTATTTCCATGTTTTGTCCGATGCTACTGTCTGTGATGTCCCATCTTCGTAGTGAATGGTGAGTTGCAGGCGTACGGTAGGAGGGCCGAAACTGATGAGTAGCTTGCGGTAACGACCTCCTTGTACATTGTAGAAGCCATTACCCAGCAGCACTCCGATAGCGTTATTGCCTTTTTGAAGCAGTGTGGTTACATCGTAAGTATTATACCACACAGATTTGTCATAATCGGAGATAAGAGGAGTAAACTCGCTGTTGCCTACTTTCTTGCCATTGATAGACAGCTCATAAAGACCAAGACCGCAAATATTCACCACAGCTTGTTTTACTTTCTTTTGTTGCGAGGTAAAAGTGGTGCGCACATAGATGCTCTTACGTGAAAGGGAGTCGGCTGCTGCCCAGGCTGCTTTCACCGTTTCTTTTTTCATTTCGCTGCCATGAAAGATACGGCCTTCCGGAGTGTGGGCATCTGTCTTGGTGATGGCGCCAATCCAGCGACTTTCACCAAAAGATGCTTTTACGTTTGTGATGATGAAACGTCCTTTATCGCTCCATGACGAAGGTTCATCGCTTTTATTCCAAACACGTACACGCCAGTTATAATCTCCCACCGGCAGTGTTTTGATTTTCACCAATTGACTCTGTTCGCTCTGTACCTTCCCAGTGTGGAAAACCATCTTGCCACTTATGCGATTTATTACTTCCAATTCGTAGGAAGTCTGTACTTCGGTATTGTCCGAGGAGATCATTTGCCATCCCAACCGGGGCGTTCGGGTGGTCACTACGAGCCCGCTCCGCATTTCTGCAGTGATCCGGGTTAAATCAATATTTGCCGCTTGCAGGGAGCAGGCGGCAAATAAGAGAAACATGGAGAATAGTCTTCGAATATTCATAGAATGAAGGACATAATATTATATTTTGATTGATATAGCCGTTAGTTCATTTCACAAATCAAACGCTCTAGTTTTTCACTATGGCCCGCAGGTCTGCCGTCAACTAAAATAGTGAGTCCATTGCCATGATGATACCGGCTTCCGTATTTATCCCAGATAATGGTGATGTTGCGACCATGATAGCTGACATTGTCTAAACAGAAGTATTCCCATTTGTCGGCTGGGATTAGTGGATTCACTTCTATTTTATCGTCAAACCGGGGACGAAGTCCTACCAGACCGGTGATGATCAGATCATTAAAAGTAGAATGGTTGTAATAACGGCTCCTTTCCCGGTCTCCCATTAGCCAGGCTCCATTCTTCTCGTCTAAATATTCGCCGATGTATGGTCGGCCACGATGATACTGGGATTCTACGTAAAGTTCCATCTGATGGAAATAAGTGGAATCGGCTAATATGTCGTTTTGAGGATAGTTATTCAAGAAATTAGCCATAGCAGTCAATGTTTGGGAAGATGCGAAGGGCCAAATAGCACCGTCCCATTCACATCGTCCTACACCATGTGAACGGAATTGGGGATGACGACGCTCGGCAGTAGTCAATCCGTAAGGAGCGGCAAATCCTTTTTCATCCATTGTTTGGCGCCATGCTTCCGCATAATGCTGGGCTTCACGATCGGGTAGGTTAAAATACCAAGGAATAAAACCGATTGCTTCGCGTACTGCCGCACAAGTATCGCCACGAAGAGTCTCGAAGAATTGATGTTTCTCATTCCAAAGTTTATTTTGAACAAGAGTTTTCAGTGAATCAGCTTTCATGCCATACTTACGCGCCATTTCGGGATTATCGAGTAGGATACCTATGTCAGAGAGCGCTTTAGCATTGGCGTACATATAACTATTGATAGTGGGACGGGCATATTTCTTTCTGCGCCCGCCGCTGATGGATTCTTCCATACCATCCTGCACATCACCTTGCCAATAAAGCCCATTAGGCAGACGGTGAGTCTTTTCCCAGCGGGAATATTCCTTTTCGAGGTCAGGAAGCATATCTTTCAGAAAATCCATGTTCCCGTCCACAAGGTAACGTCCCAGCATTGCATCAATATTCCACGAACTGAATTTTTCCATCTTTTTCATGGGACCGCCTTCGTTACCTCGATACCAAGTGTGAATAATTTGATCGAGGTATTGAGAGTCACGTAACCAGCGGCTTTCATAGATATGATGACCGATAGCACAGGCTATGAGGTTGTACTTGTCTGCATAGGAACGGTTTACCAAGAACTCAGTCATACCATAGCCTACGGGTGTCTGTTTGATGTGCTTACGCAGTGTCCACCAGCGATAATAGAACATTTCTTCAAAGTTCTTTTGAGGACAGTCAAATAAAGGAATATTCTTCTCCATCCAGGCCGATGCCTCACTGTTTGGGATAGCCTGAGCTATGTTTTCGTCTTCCATGCCGTTGAAATAGTCTACGTAATGTTTGTAGTTGTTATAGTTGAGTACAGCTGCGGAAGCGCTTACGTCGGTCGATGAAGTATGGAAATTGGCGATGCTGTATGCTACTAATGGCTCTTGTTCACCAGCATCTGCCAATGTACCGTCCCAATCGGCAGGAGTATCAATGGTGGGGAATGTACGGCGTTCACCGGTGCGGAAAGCTATACGCTCAATAGCCGCCACCGGTGCGAAAAACATGCGTTGACCTGCTTTTTTCCCATCAATAAATACTTCGGACATACGTTTGGATACGGATAGTATGACCTCGACATGATAGCTTTTACCGGCTTCGTAATTTAGTAATTTGCCGTAGCGCGCCCCTCCTTTGCTGAGCATGGTACCATCTGGATTAAGATCGATGCGTGCACAAGCTATGCTATTCTCATCGAGAAACTCTATCTGAAGTAACCCTTTATCGTTTTGGTCTGCTTTAATGTCAAAGGCTACCTTCAATTCTTTGCTGGCAGGAATCTTGCGCTCTATGCGGCAGTAGTCAAAGGGATCGCGATCGCTCATTTTAAGCCATTTCCCCTCAAGGCTTACGGGGGCCCAAAGAGGAGAATAGAGGTTCCAATCCGTAAGGTCTGCCAATGTTTCGGCTTGACTGAAATCATCTTTTGCATGGGCAGTAGCTTCCAGCTGTACAGGCACTTGAATACGTGATACCCACATGTCTTCTTTGTTCACACTGTAACTCAACCAAAGATCACCATCTTCGGGAATACCGTTACCTTCTTGGATACCTCGTACGTATTGCGGCCCATGGGATTTATAATTGCCACCGTAGCGCATGCGCGTGATTTCGCCATGTACCAAATTGAGTGTGGTATAATTGAGTCCGTCTTTACTCAATGAAATGGCTAACGGCCATCGAAACTCGGAAGGGTTATAGACTGTGGCATAAGTACCGTCACTTAAACGTTGTCCCCAGATTTTGGCATTACTATTTACAAATCCTTTGGCACGTTCTACAGGCTGGTGCCAGGTGAGCCCACCGTCTTTGCTTACGGAAGTCAATGCGTGTTTCCACAATGCTACAATGTCACCGTTGGGAAGTGTATAGTCACAGTATGCTTTATATCCTTTGTGCAAAGGAATCAACGGATCATTCCGGTCGGCCTCTTCCACCCATTGCATGCGGTAACGTGGATTGTTTAGAATTTCGTGGCAAGCCTATATGAGTAGTAAATCATTATGTGAAGTACCATCTTTGAAATCATTATAACATAATGATAATCAGATAATAAAAAAGACATGTAGAAAAATTACTGTACATAACTATTTTGTATTTTAGCTCTATATTGGGATAACATCCCCCAATAAGAGCAGATATGAATAAAAATATTAAAATTCAAGGATGGAAGATTACTGAACAACTCTCCAGCTATCTGGAGGAACGAGGTTCCACATCCAAAACACTAAAATCGCATAATAAGAACTGGCAACGCCTATATGATTATGCGCAGAAAGAAGGTTTGAGCGTTGATTTTCAATCCATAAATTCTGTTAGAAAATTGATAAGTCAATACCTCCTATCTGTAACTCTATCAGCGACTGATCTACGGTCGGCTTTGAATTCGTTCAAAATATTGAAGGAATTCGCTCTTAATGGTAAACTTAAAGAACGATGTCAAACATTCGATTTCTCAGGACCGATTGGTGCAAAAATGCTGGATCTTATTTCTGAGAAAGAAACTCAACATGTAAGTCAAACTACGATTAGAATTTACAAAACCAATCTTTCAAGATTTTTAGATTATCTAAATTCTCAAGATGTCAGACATGTGTATGAACTTAAAAAGGAACATGTAATACAATATATAAATCAGTTAGACAGTGAGTATAAAAGCATGCTCTATCAAAGTGTCTATTATACAAAAGTTTTTCTAAAATGGTTGTTCCATAATAAATTAATGGAAACAGATATTACGATAAACATACCTTCACCCAAGTTTGTCCAACAACCCCAACTACCTTCTGTATACTCAACAGAAGAAATAACAAAAGTTCTAAATACAATAGACAGAGGCAATCCAGTCGGCAAAAGGAATTATTTATGTTTACTGTTGGCTGCAAGATTGGCGTTAAGAAGTTCCGATATACGTAATCTTAAATTTTCCAATATCTTTTGGGAAGAGAATATTATAAGACTTATACAAGTCAAAACAGGACATCCAGTTGAACTACCCTTGCTTCCGGAGATTGGAAATGCCATAATTGACTATTTAAAATATGGTCGTCCCGAGTCCGATTCTCCATTCATAATTCTAACTAGCATACCTCCTTATGAGCCTCTTAAGCCACTCAGAATATATCGGATAACAATGAAGGCTTTCAAACGAGCTGGAATTAGCATTCTAGACAGGAAACATGGGCCACATGCCTTGCGTCATTCGTTATCATCCAGAATGTTGGAAAGTTTAACTACAATGCCTGTAATCTCAGAGGTATTGGGACATACTAATAGCGGATCAACAATGTTCTATTTACGTATTGATACAACATCTTTAAAACTTTGCGCATTGGATGCTCCAGAATTAAAAAATTCATTTTATGAACAGTTTAAATGGTAACATCATGAGGAAAATAAGATTTAATGGGGTCTATAAGGACCTACTGGAAGAGTTTGTACAGTTCAAACGCCAATGTGGGTTCAAGTATGTAACAGCCGAGAAAATGCTTGTACTATTTGACAAACTGACAATTGAACGTGGTGAAACGGAAACTTCACTCGGGATTGAGTTAGCTCGGGCATGGGCGGTAAAGAGACCTAATGAAACCGAAAGCTACCGCTATAAAAGAAGTGTTGTATTCAATCAGTTTGCTTTGTACTTAAGACAACAAGATAGACCTTGTTCAATATGTCATGTTCCTCCTTATAAAACATACTTTATCCCACATATTTACAGCTCGAAAGAACTAGAACAGATTTTCTCTGTATGTGATAATCAAGTATGTATGCCCATAAGAAGAGATTCTGTTATGTTTGTAATGCCTGCCTTGTTACGCTTTTTATTATGTACAGGACTGAGAATAGGAGAAGCCCTTGGACTTTTGGATACGGATGTCAATTTGCAAAATAAAATGCTTATAATTAGAGACTCAAAGAATGGGAAAGAGCGTCTCGTTCCGTTTTCGGATTCTTTAGCAACTATTCTAACCCAGTATCGTATACACCGGGTAAGGCTAAACCCCAGTCCCTCGACATCTCACTTCTTCCTTTCTGCACGGGGTCGAAGTCTTGAACCAGGCGATATATATGTCTGTTTTAAAAGGATATTACACAAAGCGGGAATACCATTCAAAGGGAATCATTATGGACCAAGAGTACATGATTTTAGGCATACATTTGCTGTCAGATCTTTAGTTCATATGCTGGAAAACGGAATGGATATTTACTGTTCATTGCCGATTCTTTCAACTTATTTGGGACATCAATCCTTAGAAGCCACGAATAAATATGTCCGTCTTACCAAAGAAATGTATCCAGATCTTGTATATACTATTGATACAATATATACAGATGTTTTTCCTTCCATTGATGACAATAAAACAGAATAATAAATAGTATGAAAACAACAAATTTTGCAAAATATTTATCCGAATTTCTGACAGTATACATGGTTAATGAACGTGGATTCAGTCATAATACAATAAAATCCTATCGTGATACTTTTGTTCAATTCATCTCGTACATATCAGAACATAAGAATATAAAAATTGACAGATTTGATTTTCCCATGATCACCCAAAATATGGTGATTGAATTTCTTGACTGGTTGGAAAAAGAAAGAAAATGCAGCATTCAGACAAGGAACAACAGGCTCGCTGCAATACATTCTTTCATAAAGTACGTACAATACCAGTACCCTGATAACCTATATGAATTTCAACGTATTCTGAGTATAAGAAATAAAAAGCATACAAAAGGAAAAATCAATTATTTGACTATTGAAGGAATATCGCTCCTTCTCTCCATGCCAAATAAACACAGTATAAATGGGCGACGAGACTTGGCCTTACTATCTTTAATGTATGATATTGGAGCCCGAGTGCAAGAGATGGCTGATCTGAAGGTAGAAGATGTTCATTTGGATACACCGTTTTATATCAATGTATGTGGAAAAGGAAATAAAATTAGAACAGTTCCAATGACTGAGAGCCAATTGAACGTTTTATCTATATACATGAAAGAAAATCGGCTGACGGAGAAAACCTGGAGACCTTATCCCTTATTTATGAATAATCGAAAGGAGAAACTAACCAGAGGAGGAATTACATACATTCTTAAAAAATACGTGACAATGGCCAGAAAAGTTAATCCTGATATAATACCTGAAATTGTCAGTTGTCATTCTTTGCGACACTCTAAAGCTATGCATCTCTTACAAGCGGGTGTAAATCTAGTTTATATACGTGATATATTAGGACATGTTTCGATTCAAACGACGGAGGTCTATGCTCGTGCGGACTCCAGGCAAAAACGTGAAGCAATACAAAAAGCTTATAAAAATGTAGCTCCTGATGTTGAACCCTTATGGGAAAAAGATAAGGATCTTTTGCAGTGGCTAAAATCATTCTAAATATTATGTATAGTAATCTGTTTGTCTTAAAGAGTCAAGAAGTTAGTTATCAGCATATTTAATAAATGTACAAATAAATACTTCACATAATGATTTACTACTCATATAAATACGGACATGAGTTATCCCGTCCCAACCAGTTGTTAAACGGTGAATATGGCGCGTGGCGCAGTATTGATTTGCACACCGAGCCTGCAGTTTTTGACGCTAAAGGCATTTGGAGTGAGGAACGCATGTGTCTGCTTATGGAAACTAAGATACGTCAGGCAGAGAGTGTGAAGGATTCTGTTTGCGGGCAGTTTCAATGGATTTACAGTAGCCATGACAATCCGGGGCGTCGTCAGCCGGACGAGGCTTTGCGCCGTATTGACAAGGTAGGGCCTTTCAATTACAAGGGGTTGGTTACTCCTTGGGAAGAACCGCTTGATGTATATTATATGTATAAGTCCAATTATCGTTTGCCAGAGGAGGAGCCTATGGTTTACCTTGTTTCGCACACTTGGAACAACCGGTTTGAAAAAAGCGGGCGTCGTCGTGCAACGATTGAGGCTTATAGCAATTGTGATAGTGTGTTGCTCTATAATGATGCCACCAATGATGTGTATCTTGGCCGTAAGGTGAATCATGGTCGTGGAACCCATTTCACATGGGAGAATCGCGACATACGCTACAATGTGCTACGTGCTGTCGGTTACTATGACGGTAAGCCTGCAGCTGAGGATGTGCTGGTGCTGAAGGGTCTGGAGCGAGCTCCCCATTTTGAAGCTCTCTACCGTCCATCGGCTATTGTGCCTACCGCTGCCGATAACAATGCCGATCTGTTGAAACCGGCTTCCGGTTATACCTACTTATATCGGATAAATTGCGGAGGAGATGCCTATACCGATAGTTATGGAGAGCAATGGATGCAGGACTCTCGCATGTTCTCTCATTCATGGGCTGAAAAGTTCGATTCTATCTCTCCCTATCAAGCAAGCCAACGTATAACTTTCGATCCTATACATGGTACACGTGATTGGGCGCTTTTCCAAAGTTTTCGTTTCGGACGCCATCATCTTAACTATCGTTTCCCTGTATCCGAACCGGGACGCTATCGTATAGAGCTCTATTTTACAGAGCCTTGGCATGGTACTGGGGGCGGTGAAAAAACTGATTGTGAGGGATTCCGTATCTTTGACGTAGCCGTAAATGGCAAAACGTTGATTGATGATCTTGACATTTGGGCAAAAAGCGGGCATGACGGTGCTTTCCGCAGAGTGGTAGAGGCTGAGGCTGTGAATGGCGAGCTGCTCATTGATTTTCCTGAAGTTAAATCCGGGCAGGCTATTATATGTGCTATTGCCATTGCTAAAAAGGGAGAAGTGGAGAAACGTCCGATGTTGCCGTTGGTGAAAGCTTCCGATGTTTTCTCTTGGAGTGCGATGGGTGCCGATACGCTTGTCAAGATGCCGAAAGAAATGCTGCCCGAAGACAAAAATACCCGTAGCGTTGTAAAATATCAGGCTGAAGAGGCGTTGGTGAAAGGTAATTTTGAAAAACGTGAGTATAAGAAAGAAACAGGAATTTTCTTCGGAAAGAGCAAGAAGGAGAGTTGTATAATCTGGGAGGTAAATACAGGGTTGGCGCAAGTGTATGCCCTTCGCTTTAAGTTCATGAATAGTAATAAACAGCCTTTGCCGGTTCGTTTGCAGTTCATCGATGCTAAAGGAGTGGTTTTAAAAGATGATTGGCTCCGGTTTGCTCCTACACCCGGCAAATGGAGAATGTTGAGCACTACTACGGGTACGTTTATCAATGCCGGCCACTATAAGCTGATATTGAGTGCCGACAGTCTGGATGGCTTTGCCATTGATGGCGTTGAGATACAATAGGTTTCTATAACTAATTAAATTAATATAATGCGAATAATTAAACTTTTACTTTTAGTATGCGTCATTTTCTTACAGATGGGTTGCAGCAAAACTGAAGTGACTATTCTGATGCCTCGTACAGCTTCGACGAGGGTGATATATGCCGGAGGGCAATTAAAAGATGCACTGGCCGGGTTTGGCTATGATCCGGTTGTTGTTACTGATTCCTTGCAAAGCACGAAGGTTATCGGGCAAGACAAGGGCATCTGCATCAGTCTGCTTCAGGCATCTGATACGACAGGCTTGAAAAAAGAAGGCTTTACCATTACCTCTGACGGGAACCTGATTCGTGTGGTGGGTAACGATGGAACGGGAGTTATCTATGGGTGTCGTGAAATCATAGACAGGCTGGAGGCCAATGAGGGCAGTTTCGATTTGCCGGCTACCTTTACAGATGCGCCCGAGATGGTTCTTCGGGGTGGCTGTGTAGGTATACAGAAGATGGAGTATCTGCCCGGACGTGGTGTATACGAGTATCCTTATACGCCGGAGAATTTTCCTTGGTTTTATGATAAGGCACAGTGGATAGATTATCTGGACATGTTGGTGGAGAACAGGATGAACTCGCTTTATTTGTGGAACGGACATCCTTTTGCATCGTTGGTCCGTTTGAAAGACTATCCTTTTGCAGTGGAAGTGGATGATGAAACGTTCAAGAAGAACGAGGACATGTTTCTGTTCCTCACTACTGAAGCGGAGAAACGCGGTATTTTTGTTATTCAGATGTTCTATAATATTCTTCTCAGTAAGCCTTTTGCGGATCATTATGGGCTGAAGACCCAAGACCGTAACCGTCCCATTACTCCTTTGGTGAGTGACTACACCCGTAAGTCGGTTGCTGCCTTCATTGAAAAATATCCTAATGTAGGACTTCTTGTATGCTTGGGCGAGGCAATGGATACGTATGAGGATGATGTGGAATGGTTTACGAAGACTATCATTCCCGGTGTTAAGGATGGATTGAAAGCGTTGGGACGCACCGACGAGCCTCCTGTGCTGGTGCGTGCGCATGACACTGACAGTAAGATGGTGATGGATGCCGCCCTGCCACTCTATAAGAACCTCTATACTATGCATAAGTATAACGGTGAGTCGCTCACTACTTACCAACCTCGTGGCCCATGGGCTAAGATTCACACCGATCTTAGTTCTTTGGGTAGTATTCATATCAGCAATGTGCATATTCTGGCTAATTTGGAGCCATGGCGCTGGGGATCTCCCGATTTTGTACAGCAGACAGTCAATGCTATGCACGATGTACATGGGGCCAATGCTTTGCATCTGTATCCGCAGGCTTCTTATTGGGACTGGCCTTATACGGCCGACAAACTTTCGGATGGGAAACGTGAAAAGCAACTCTACCGAGATTGGATATGGTACAAGACCTGGGGGCGTTATGCCTGGAATTGCCGTCGTGATCGCACTGATGAAATCAATTATTGGAACAATCAGTTTGCGGGCTTCTATGGAACAAGTGATGGAGATGGTGCTGCTATTCGCATGGCGTATGAGGAGAGTGGCGAGATAGCTCCTAAGCTGTTGCGTCGTTTTGGCATTACCGAAGGGAATCGTCAGACTTTGTTATTGGGCATGTTTATGAGCCAGTTGGTGAATCCTTATAAATACACCATTTATCCCGGATTTTATGAAAGCTGTGGTCCCGAAGGCGAGAAACTGATTGAATATGTGGAGAAAGAGTGGAAAAAGCAACCCCATGTAGGCGAGTTACCTCTCGATATTGTGGCGCAGGTTGCTGTACATGGTGACAAGGCGGTCGACGCTATTGATCGTGTTGCTCCGAAGGTAAAAGAAAATCAAGAGGAATTCTTGCGTTTACAGAACGACATGCACTGTTATCGTGAGTTTGCCTATTTCTTTAATAAAAAAGTGCATGCGGCCCAACATGTGCTGAATTATCAATGGGGCAAGGATATGGCAGAGCTTGATGCGGCTGTGCCCTTGTTGGAAGAGAGTTTGGTTTATTACCGCCGGTTGGTGGAACTGACTAAAGATACTTATTTGTACGCTAATAGTATGCAGACCGCCCAACGCCGTATTCCTATCGGCGGCGATAACGGGAAGAACAAGACTTGGGCGGAAATGCTGGTGCATTATGAAAACGAGCTGGCAAACTTCAAAGCGAACATTGCCACACTTAAGGCAAAAGCTGCTGGTGAGTTTATCGAAGAGGACAAGCAGATTACTGCCATGACGCCTGCTCAAGTAACACTGATCACTCCCTTAAAGAGCGTCCGTTTGCAAGTAGGAGCTTCCATTTACAGCGACCGGGACGTCAAGGTGCAGGCTTTGGCCCCTGAATTGGAGGGGCTGACTGCTTATGTGATGAGCAGTGCCCGCCAGCGTGCTGAAGGTACGGCTATTGAGTTTGAAGCGAAAGAGCCTGTCAGTTTGTTGGTCGGCTATTTCCGCGATGATCAAACGAAATATGCCAAAGCGCCCAAACTCGAAACCGATGCTTCTGCCAATGATTATAAGCAAGCTGAAGCTAAGCTGACGGCAGCAGTTCGGATGAACGATATGCCGCTTTCCAATGTACACGCTTATCAGTTTGCTCCCGGTAGACATACACTACTTCTTCCCAAGGGCTTTGCACAGTTGCTGGGATTTGTGAAGACCGCTTCGCTTCCTGAAAAGAGCCGTAATGCTGGGTTAGCCGGTGATGATGAGGCTATGGATTGGCTTTTTTATAGATAAAAGTTTTAGTATCCTGAAAAAATGTTGAAATGCGGCTAAGGATTAAAAACAATAGGTTTGCATTATGTCTTTGACTGCTTTAGAGATTTTTTCTGTTTTAATGAGAAAAATTAAGCAAGTACTTAGTACAAACAAAAAAGTTCTTCGTCTTTGTTTATGATAATTGATTAATATTATGAAAAAAAGGGGTAATTTAAAATACTGTGTGATTGTGCTGATTTTAAGCTGGGTACTTTCACCAGTGTTGGCACAACAGGCGAATACGCTTTCGCACCGTTACAAAGTTGCGGCTTGCGACTGGATGATGCTGAAAAGACAAAAGCTGGGCGAATTTAAACTTTCGCATGAGATTGGTGCTGACGGTGTAGAGATGGATATGGGCGGCCTGGGTAAACGGGACACCTTCGATAACAAGCTGCATCAAGTGTATTTTCAGGAATTATTCAAGAAAACGGCTGCCGAGTATCAGATTGAGGTACCCTCGATAGCAATGTCGGGCTTTTATGGACAGAGTTTCCTGAAGCACCGTAATTACCGGGTATTAATCGATGACTGTATTAAAACGATGCAGGTGATGGGTGCCAAGATTGCTTATCTGCCATTGGGGGGATGCGGCAATGATTGGAAAACAGATGATGAACAACGCCGCCGGTTGGTGAGTCGTTTGCATGTGGCTGGCGAAATGGCCCATAGCGAAGGACTAGTGATAGGTATTCGTACAGGTCTGTCTGCCAAGGAGGATATCAAGCTTCTTGAACAGATCAATTCGGAAGGTATTCAAATATACTTCAGTGTACAGGAAGCATTGGACAATAAACGCGATTTATATAAAGAATTAAAGACATTGGGCAGGAAGCGTATCTGTCAGATACATATTTCGGAAACTGACGGCGTGACACTTCCCCACAGTAAGAATATCGATATGCATCGTGTAAAGGAACAGCTTGATAAGATGGGATGGAGTGGTTGGCTGGTGGTAGAGCGTTCGCGCGATGCTGGGGATGTGCGTAATGTGAAGAAAAACTTCGGGATGAATATAAGGTACTTAAAAGAAGTATTCCAAGATGCTAAATAATCAAATGAAAAATTAACATAATACTGATCAGATGAAACAAAAGAAATCTTTTCTATGTAGACACAACAGATGCCTTAATACAGCGAAGGCTATTTGTGTTTCTTTCTTATTCTCTATTCCTGCCGGTACTGCCGTAGCTGCTGTTCATGCAGCGGAGGTAGACATTGTCCAGCAGAATGAGACAGTGAAAGGCACAGTGTTGGATGAACAAGGCATTCCGGTAATTGGTGCGAATGTCAAAGTTGTTGGTACTACTGTCGGTGCTATTACGGATCTTGACGGTAATTTCTTGATTAATGCTCCTAAAGGTGCTAAGATTGAAGTCTCTTTTATCGGTTATGTTACTCAAGTGGTAACAGCTCCGTCAAGAGGAGCACTGAAGGTTGTTTTTCGTGAGGATGCTCAGTTGCTGGAGGAAGTCGTCGTGGTAGGTTATGGTACGCAGCGCGTGAAGGACCTTACTGGTGCGGCATCAAATGTGAAGATGGATGAGATTCCTGACTCTCCGGGTTCTTCGTTGATAGACGCTCTTGCTGGACAGATAGTAGGTTTGGATGTAAACCAGGGAGATGGCCGTCCGGGCTCTACCGGTTCATTTACTATACGTCAGCCGATGAGTTTTGACAAGACTTCCAATTTTAACCAACCTCTTATCGTAATCGATGATGTAGTGCAGGTCAATGCAGAGGGCGAGCCTTCTATGGATGCCTTTAATATGCTCAGTTCATCTGAAATCGAGAGCATGACAGTGCTGAAGGATGCTTCGGCGGCTGTTTATGGTTCGCGTGCATCTTCGGGGGTTATTCTTGTCAAGACTAAACGTGGTTCTGTGGGTACTCCGAAAATTTCGTATTCGGGTAAGATCGACTTCTCTGATGCCGTAAGCCATGCTAAAACGATGAATTCTTATGAATTGGGCGTATTTACCAATCGTCTTTTCGATCAGACAGACCGGGTGAAAGGAGATAATAGTAATGCGTATTATAAGTATTCTGATGAAGAATTGCAAGCCATGAAAGGGCTTAATTATAACTGGCTAGACAAAGCTTGGGATCCGGCTGTTTCTCACCGTCACTCTCTGACTGTGAACGGTGGTTCGGACAAGGTGACTTACTTTGCAGGGGTTAACTTTCAGGATCAAGGATCGAATTTAGGAAAGGTTCAGAGCTACAATAAGTGGTCATTCCGCGCAGGCGGTGATGTAAAGGTAGCTTCAGGCCTGAAACTTTCGGCTTCAGTGTCGGGCTACAATACGGACAAGGTGGGTAATAATATCCAAGTCAATATCGGTTCCGGACCTTGGGGTAACCAAAGCCCTTCTAGAGATTATGTCCAACTCAATCACATGCCTAAGTTTATTCCCTGGGATACTCAGATCGTAGACCCTCTTACGGGAGAGACAAAAAGGCATTTTGTTTCGCCTTGGGGCGGTCCGAAGTTGCTGGATACCAAACCGGACAGTCAGGTTACAGGTTATCCTTTGTGGAACTATTTTGCTGAAGAGGAGTCTACGTCAAGAAAATATAATACATCGAACGGCTACAATGCTAATTTCTCGCTGAATTATGATGTACCTTTCGTGAGAGGATTAAGCTTGAAGGGAACCTACTCTATTACGTATGCTAATACACATTCTGAAGAAGCTGGCGCATATTATGCCTTGGCTCGTGCAGGCAACACCAATAAAGAGGGCATGCACCTTTTGGGTGATCATACAGAATGGGGATATATTAATTATGGCGATCCCGAAGGCGATAACTTGGACAAGAAGCCACGTGTGAAATATGGCAAGAAATCCACTAAGAGCGAACAGATGAGTTTTGCTATCAATTATGCCCGCGTTTTCGGCAAGCACGATGTTGCTGCTACGGCGGTTGTGGAACGTGCTGAGAGTGAAGGTGACGATTTGTCGCAGCTGTATAGAGGTATGAGTATGTCTTACGGAGGCACAAGTGCTACGGCAGGTACATTGAGCTCTGATGCTCAGGGTACGTATTATCGTCGTTATGAGAGCGGCGCTTTGTCATACATCGGAAGAG
>UMCM01000873.1_pt1 | contig 16678 bp, 14 predicted proteins | sample 1964231 | NCBI WGS metagenome assembly UMCM01 (sample SAMEA4835968, study PRJEB28245) | human gut metagenome | biome: gut microbiome; material: fecal sample | place: Denmark | collected 2008
GTCCTGCGTTCATTTCGGATATAGTAAAGACAGAAAAAGATATTTAACGAAGCTCTGCGATGCGGGTCACGCCGACATAGATCTCCTGGATTTTATACCAGGTGCGATAGTCCACAATACCGGTCACCGGAAGATTGAAAATATCCTGAAAAACTTCCACCGCCTTCTGTGTATCTTCTCCGTAAATACCATCTACGGCGATCCGCGGGATCAGAGGATAATTATTTGAAATTGCATTTAACTGTTCCTGCATCTGCTCCACTTTCGGCCCGGTTGCCCCGATGTCGAGATCGTATCCAGGCCAGGAAGAAGGAATCCCGGAAATCTCCTCCGCTGAATTGATGTAGATGTTGTCACCATAGTAGTAGCGGAGGATTTCTGTGGCTGTGTATCCCTGATCTGCCAGAGACTTTGAACCCCACTGTGACATCCAGTTCGGACAGCTGACACGTTTGCCGTCGCAGTACTGCGTCAGGATCGGCTGTTTGACGTTCGGGCGGGATAAATAATCGGCAAAAAGCTCATCCACAACCTCCGAGATACTCTCAAAAATATTTCGGCTGTAGATCCATTTGTGGTCAAATGCTGTCGAGGACGTGATCGTAAAATCAAATCCTTTATTGCGGTACCATTCCGTGTATACACGGTTTAAGGTAAACGACATGATCGCCAGCACATTGGCACGGATGGCAGCCTTCGGCCAGGTGGCATAGATTTCGCTGGAAGCCACATTTTTGATATAATCGCGGTAACGCACATAATAATCGCCCGCAGTGCTGTCCGTCGGGGCACCGTCGTGCACCACGATAAATTCCGGGATCACTACGCGGCTTAGGACGATCTCGCCGCTCTGCGAGAGAGGTTTGATCTCCGCCTCTGCGATTTTTGGCGGATAATCGCCATAGAGCGTGTGAGCCGGGATCACGACATTGTCATATGCTTCCGGGCCGGCGAGCGGTTTCAGCCGGATATCCTGCAAAGCCAGCTGATTTGCGAGGATTTCCGCACCGGAGATCGTAAGCGGCTCATAGCCCGGAGCCGTAATGCGGAAATTGTACTCCGAGTAAGGCTGCATTTCGCCGGGACTTAAACTGTATTCCTCCGGCGGAGCCTCCAGCTCCAGCGTATCCGTCTGTCCGACACTGTCCGTTGTCACCTCCTCCAGGATCTGATCCGGTTCCCCGGTGCTTGAAATATCGATTACGGCATCCTCCACGGGAGTAGCACGCAGCTGGGAAGTAACCTGTATCTGTAATTTTCCGGTAGCCATAGAACACCTCAAAAATTCCCTTGAAAAAGTATATGCAGAAGAACGGAAAAGATGCCAGAAAACAATTCCTGTGCCGGCACATCGTGCTTTCAGGCTTTTGAACCTGACATTATTTGTATAACTAATCATAAAAATGCATAAAAATTCGCAAACAAGTACTTGCAATCTTGATTATCTTGTGGTAGAATCTTAACAATTTGAGCATTTATGTATCCAGGGCTGAGGGGGGCGTAGTAGGGACTTACTATTACGTACCCTTTTTTAGAGTCCGGGGTACAGACAAAGATACAATAACCATTGGATTAAACGCGAAAGGGGAAGACGAATGAAAGCATATTTGATTCTGGAGGACGGTACTGTTTTCACTGGAAAAAGTATCGGATCGACAAAAGAAATCATCAGCGAGATCGTATTTAACACATCCATGACCGGATATCTGGAGGTGCTGACTGATCCATCTTATGCAGGACAGGCCGTTGTGATGACTTATCCGCTGATTGGAAACTATGGCATCTGCTACGAAGATATGGAATCCGCAAAACCATGGCCGGACGGATATATTGTTCGTGAACTTTCCAGAATGCCGAGCAATTTCCGCTGTGAAGGAACGATTCAGGAATTTCTGGAAAAACACGACATTCCTGGTATTGCCGGGATCGATACAAGAGCACTGACCAAGATCCTGAGAGAAAAGGGAACCATGAATGGCATGATCACCACCTGCGAATATGAAGATTTAAGTGAGGTTCTTCCGAAGATCGCAGCATATAATACAGGCAAAGTGGTAGAAAAAGTGACCTGCACAGAGAAATACGTCCTGGAAGGAAATGGACCGAAAGTAGCACTTCTTGACCTCGGTGCAAAGAGAAACATCGCCCGCAATCTGAACAGACGTGGTTGCGAAGTGACCGTATATCCGGCACTGACCACAGCAGAAGAGATCATAGCATCCAATCCGGACGGCATCATGCTTTCCAACGGACCTGGAGATCCGAAAGAATGTACTTCCATTATTGAAGAGATCCGCAAACTGTACAATACCGATATCCCGATCTTTGCAATCTGCCTCGGACATCAGCTGATGGCACTGGCAACCGGTGCGGATACGCACAAAATGAAATACGGACACCGCGGCGGCAACCACCCGGTCAAAGATCTGCAGACCGGCCGTGTATACATTTCCTCCCAGAACCATGGCTATGTGGTAGATACCGATAAACTGGATCCGTCCGTAGCAGTACCGGCATTTGTCAATGTAAACGATGGTACAAACGAAGGACTGTCCTACACCGGGAAAAATATTTTCACGGTACAGTTCCACCCGGAAGCATGCCCGGGACCATTAGATTCCGGTTACCTGTTTGACCGCTTTATGAAAATGATGGAGGTGTCAGAATAATGCCAAAGAATCCAGAGATTAAAAAAGTACTTGTGATCGGCTCCGGTCCTATTGTCATCGGACAGGCAGCAGAATTTGACTATGCAGGAACACAGGCGTGCCGTTCCCTGAAAGAAGAAGGCATCGAAGTCGTACTTCTGAACTCAAACCCGGCAACGATCATGACCGACAAAGATATCGCAGACCGTGTATACATCGAGCCTCTGACCGTAGAAGTCGTAGAGCAGCTGATCCTGAAAGAAAAACCGGACAGCGTACTGCCGACCCTTGGCGGACAGGCAGGATTGAACCTTGCCATGGAGCTCGAAGAAGCCGGATTCTTACGTGAGAATAACGTACGTCTGATCGGAACCACTTCCCAGACCATCAAAAAAGCAGAAGACCGCTTGGAATTCAAACAGACCATGGAAAAGATCGGTGAGCCGATCGCAGCATCCCGTGTCGTAGAAAACGTAGAAGACGGTATAGAATTTACCAAGATCATCGGATACCCGGTAGTACTGCGTCCGGCATACACCCTCGGCGGAAGCGGCGGCGGAATCGCCCATAACTACGAAGAACTCGTAGAAATCCTCGAAAACGGTCTGCGTCTGTCACGAGTAGGACAGGTTCTGGTAGAACGCTGCATCGCCGGATGGAAAGAGATCGAGTACGAAGTCATGCGGGATAGTGCCGGCAACTGCATCACCGTCTGCAACATGGAAAACATCGACCCGGTCGGCGTGCACACCGGAGACAGTATCGTCGTAGCACCTTCCCAGACCCTGGGCGATAAAGAATATCAGATGCTGCGTACCTCCGCCCTGAACATCATCAGCGAGCTGAACATCACCGGCGGATGCAACGTACAGTACGCCCTGAACCCGGAAAGCTTCGAATACTGCGTGATCGAAGTAAACCCTCGTGTATCCCGTTCCTCCGCACTGGCATCCAAAGCAACCGGCTACCCGATCGCAAAAGTTGCCGCAAAGATCGCACTGGGCTACACACTGGATGAGATTAAAAATGCCATCACAGGCAAAACGTATGCAAGTTTTGAGCCGATGCTGGACTACTGTGTTGTCAAGATCCCGCGTCTGCCGTTCGATAAATTTATCAGTGCCAAGAGAACACTGACCACGCAGATGAAAGCAACCGGTGAAGTCATGAGCATCTGCGACAACTTCGAAGGAGCCCTGATGAAAGCCATCCGCTCCCTGGAGCAGCACGTAGACTGTCTGATGTCCTACGATTTCACACATCTGGATGATGAGGAACTGACCAGACAGCTTGCTGTAGTCGATGACCGCCGTATCTGGGTGATCGCAGAAGCACTCAGAAGAGGCTTTTCCTATGATAAGATTCATGAGATCACCAAGATCGACAAATGGTTCATCGACAAACTGTGCATCTTAACAGAGATGGAAACAGCCCTGAAGACACAGCCACTGACGGCAGAATTATTAAAAGAAGCAAAACGCATCGAATTCCCGGACAACGTGATCGCACGCCTGACCGGAAAGACCGAAGAAGAGATCAAAGACATGCGTTATGCAAACGGCATCACAGCAGCCTACAAAATGGTAGATACCTGTGCCGCAGAATTTGCCGCAGAGACACCGTACTACTATTCTGTATTCGGCAGCGAAAACGAAGCCATCGAGACAAACGACCGCAAAAAAGTCCTCGTCCTTGGTTCCGGTCCGATCCGTATCGGCCAGGGTATCGAGTTTGACTTCTGCTCCGTACACTGTACCTGGGCATTTGCAAAAGAAGGATACGAGACCATCATCATCAACAACAACCCGGAAACCGTAAGTACCGACTTCGACATCGCAGACAAACTGTATTTCGAGCCACTGACACCGGAAGACGTAGAGAGCATCGTAAACCTCGAAAAACCGGACGGAGCCGTAGTGCAGTTCGGCGGACAGACCGCGATCAAACTGACAGAAGCCCTGATGAAGATGGGCGTGCCGATCCTCGGAACATCCGCAGAGAACGTCGATGCAGCCGAAGACCGTGAACTGTTCGATGAGATCCTGGAGAAATGCGGCATCCCAAGACCGTCAGGCCACACCGTATTTACCGCAGAAGAAGCCAAAAAAGCAGCCAACGAACTCGGCTACCCGGTACTCGTCCGCCCGTCCTATGTACTTGGCGGACAGGGTATGCAGATCGCGATCAACGACGAAGATGTAGATGAATTCATCGGCATCATCAACCGGATCGCACAGGAACACCCGATCCTGGTAGATAAATATCTGGTCGGAAAAGAGATCGAAGTCGATGCCGTATGCGACGGCGAAGACATCCTGATCCCTGGTATCATGGAGCATATCGAACGTGCCGGAATCCATTCCGGAGACAGTATTTCCGTGTACCCGGCACAGAGCCTTGATGACCACGTAAAAGCAACGATCGTAGACTACACCAGAAAACTGGCACAGTCCCTGCATGTCATCGGACTGATCAACATCCAGTTCATCGTTTGCGGCGAAGACGTATATGTCATCGAAGTAAACCCACGTTCCAGCCGTACCGTACCGTACATCAGCAAAGTGACCGGAATCCCGATCGTACCGCTGGCAACCAGAGTGATCCTCGGCAAAAAATTAAAAGAACTCGGCTATCCGACCGGACTTGCACCGGAAGCAGACTATATCGCGATCAAAATGCCGGTATTCTCCTTCGAGAAGATCCGCGGTGCTGACATCAGCCTCGGCCCGGAAATGAAGTCCACCGGAGAATGCCTCGGTATCGCAAAGACCTTCAACGAAGCACTCTACAAAGCATTTATCGGTGCCGGCATCAAACTGCCGAAGCATAAAAATATGATCATGACACTGAAAGATGCCGACAAAGAAGAGGGGATCGAGATCGCCAGAAGATTCGAGAAGATCGGATACCGCATCTACGCAACACGCGGCACCGCAAAAGTCCTGCAGGAAGCAGGCGTAAATGCGATCCGCACCAACAAGATCGAGCAGGAGTCACCGAACCTCCTCGACCTGATCCTCGGCCACAAGATCGACCTTGTCATCGATACCCCGTCCCAGGGCGTAGAGCACTCCAGAGACGGATTCCTCATCCGCAGGACAGCCATCGAGACAGGCGTTAACGTCCTGACCGCTATGGATACCGCCAGAGCGCTCGTGACCAGCCTGGAGAACACCGATATCAAGAAACTGACCCTGATCGATATCGCAACCGTGAAGAATATCTAAAAATTCTCTTGAGCATTACAAAATGCCGGATACAAAACATTCTTTACAAAAAACATTGGAAGCAGACCGTCTGGAAAATGGGTGTCCCATTAAGCCGGGCTACGCTTGCTAACTGGATCATTTACTGTGCCGAGAATTATCTCCGTCATGTTTATGATTATTTTCACCGTCAGTTACGGATGCGTAAATATCTGATGGCAGATGAGACCCGGGTCCAGGTACTGAATGAGCCGGGGCGTAATCCTGAAACGGATTCTTGGATGTGGCTCTTCCGCAGCGGGGAAGATGGACTTCCGCCGATCCTGCTCTACCATTACACAGAGACAAGGGCAAAGTTCCATGCAGCATCTTTCCTACAGGGGTTCAGCGGATATCTGGAGACGGATGGATACCAGGGTTATAATAATCTGCCAGATATCAAACGCTGCTCTTGCTGGGCACATGTGAGACGTTACTTCACAGATGCCATACCGAAAGGGAAAGAGTATGATTACAGCCTTCCGGCGGAGCAGAGAAAACAGTTCCGTCTTGAAAAGGAGAAGCCGATACTGGATGCATTCTGGAATTGGCTGGATAAACAGCACCCAAACAAAGGAACCCGTTTGGCGAAAGCGGTGAACTATGCCCAAAATCGGAAAGACACCCTGATGACCTACCTGGAAGACGGACACTGCAGTCTTTCAAATAATCTCAGTGAAAATGCGATCAGACCATTCACGGTTGGCCGGAAGAACTGGCTGTTCAGTGCCAGTCCGAAAGGAGCCACCGCTAGTGCTATTGTGTATACAATGATTGAGATGGCAAAAGCGAACGATCTGAATATCTATAAATATCTGACATATCTCTTATCACAACGGCCAAATGATAAAATGTCAGATGAACAGCTTGCTCCATGGAGCGAGACTGCAAAAGCGAACTGCCAAAACTAAAATAAAGTAAAACGCTTGCATCTATCATTTTGGTGCAAGCGTAATTTACGAGTAACGTAGCAATATTTTGCATTTACCTTCGAAGGCGGATCTGAAAGAGAAGAAACCTGCTTGGTAGCGATTAGATTAACGTGAAAATAAGAGGATAACTTTATGGCAAAATTACGAGCTGATAAAAGAAATTATAAAAAAGCGTTTACAGTTCATGCAAATTCCTATGATAATTGGAATATTGGAAGTCCTTACAGTAGACGTTTATTATTATGTTATTGTGTTGAATGTGGATTGAAATGCTTGATCATGGAGAATGATAATATATATACGATTTCTCAGGCGGATGATGAGACGGCGAAAATTTTGGGGTCACATGACTTTAGAACGCTGTTAAAGAGAGTTGGTCAGGCTGGAACTTATCGATTTAAGAGTTTTCCTACGGAGTATGGAAATACGGTAGGAACAGCGGATTATCATCAGTTGTGCAGGTATTTGATTGCTCCTGCAGAGCAGAATATTACATATTTGCAGGAATTTGATTATACGCTGGCTGAGATTAAAGAATGGCTGAAAGAGGTGGTGTAAATTATGAGGTTCTATACATGGAAAGATATTGAACGATATATTTTAATGCATCATGATGAGTGGAAAGATGAATTATACGATATAGAAGTTTATCCGAATGAAATGGTTGTATACCCAAAATCAGAACAGGGTACGCTGCAGAATGCTGTATTAAAGAAACTTTTTCCGAAAAATATTGCACCTGATAATTTAAGTATAAAATTGGATGGTCAGGGAGAAGATTTGATGATTTTATATGAGTACGAGTACAGTCCGGTTACTGTAAGAACGTTGCCATTGTTTAAAAAGGCGATTTATGAAGATTCCATATATCCGACGGAGCAGTTGGCGGATCTTAGCTGTCCGGTTTTTGCATTTCATTCTTATAAGGGTGGAGTTGGACGAACACTGTCGCTTATTGCATTTGCACGGGCATGGACCAATCTTCAGAAGAATCCGGAAAACAGCAAACTTTTAATTATTGATTCTGATCTGGAGGCACCGGGACTTACCTTAATCCAGGGTGATTTAAATGATAGTGCTTTTAGTTATTTGGATTTATTAACTTTGATTCAGGATAACAGCAATGTAGAGGAAATTGTATCAACGGCAGAAAATTTAATGGGGACGATTACCTTGCCAATCGAAACCAGCCAACAGAGAGTAGAACATTTCTTTCTTCCGACATATCGTTATGAAGAGCAATTGTTTGATCTGTATGCAAGTCCGCAAACAATCACTGCCAGTCGAAATAAAGAATATATTTTGGCAGAAGTACTTTCAAAACTGGCAAGTAGTTTAGGGGCAACAGCAGTTCTGGTGGATCTTCGTGCGGGGATCAGCGAATATTCAGCACCATTGTTGCTTGATCCGCGAGTGAAAAAATATTGTGTAACTTCTACTTCTCTTCAGTCTGTAATGGGAACAAAGCAGGTATTAAGTTTTATTGCAAAAGGTCTGAAGATAAAGGAAGATACGCTTCTGCCTACTGTTTTTCTGGGCATGATTCCGGAAACTTTTTCAAGAAGAGAGAAACAGGAAATCAAGGAAAATTTACTCGGATGTTTTGAGACTACAGAGGTAAAAGAGGAACTTCTTGATAATATGATCGTGGAGCTTCCGTTTGCCAGTGAATTAATACATTTAACAGAATGGAAGCAGATTTTAAATGTTTTAAAAGACAGAGATATGTATGATGCTGTCAAAGAATTAGTAAAACCTTACTGTATATCAGAAGAACCAGAAAGAGGAATTTATACAGAAAAACAGCATCAGATCATTACAAAACAAATTTGTGACTTTGCGAATAATCAGATCACGGCTGAAGCCAATGGAGCGGAAGAACTATTATTAACCGAACCGATTAAAAATCTTTGTGCTCGTTTCAATCACCAGATTCCGGTAACGGTTGTTCAGGGAGCAAAGGGATCTGGAAAAACATTCTTGTATCGTCAGTTGATAGAAAAGAAAAACTGGAATTCTTTTTTTTCTGAAATTACTCATAAAAAAATCAGTAAGGAAAATGGCTATTTTATCCCTGTTTTAGCACCGCAGAATATTTCACAGATTCAAACGGTTCTGGGACAATGTATTGACTGTTTTAATAAGGCATTGTCTTTTGCAGATGTTTCACAGAGTATCTACAGTGACAATTCTTACAGACTGGATCTTGAAGCGAATAAAGAAATTGACTGGATGAATTTTTGGGAACAATTGTTTGTAAATTCCGTTAATAAAGAGTTTACCTCATTTGCTCAACTGAATGAAAAATTAAAAGAAGAGGAAAAGACAGTTATCTTTTTGATTGATGGGCTGGAAGAGATATTAAAAGCAGTATCTTCAAATAAAAATCAGCAAAAAGCGATAGAAGTTTTATGCCAGGGAGTTTTGAATACGATCAGTGCGAGATATGAAAATATTGGTCTTATTATTTTTATACGAAGCGATATGGCACAGAATGCAATTACAGTTAATTATGAGCAATTCAGGCAGTCATTTGCCTATGCAGAACTGAAATGGTCTTCGGCAGAAGCTTTAAAGTTGGCAGTTTGGCTGGTAAGCCATGCAAACAGTGATTTTTATCGGGAAAGTATTCCGATTGAAAATGCGTCACAGGAAATAATCGATAAATATCTGGAAGAACTCTGGGGATTGAAATTAGGAAAGAAGGATTCAAATGAAGCGTATTCATCACGTTGGATACTGGCAGCTCTTTCCGATTTTAATGGACAACTTCAGGCACGTGACATTATCCGGTTTTTGAAATATGCAGCAGGGCAGAATATGAAAAAACCGCCGTATGATGATCGGATATTAATGCCTGCAGAGATACGTTATGCAGTACCAAAGTGTTCAAATGCCAAAATCAGTGATATTAAGGCGGAATATGAAAATTTAAAGCCTATTTTTGAAAAGCTGGAAGATTTGCCGACAGACGAAAAAACACTTCCAATGAATCTGGAAAATAATATATTTACATCGGCAGAAGAAAAGTCCATGACACAATCCGGATATTTGAAACGTGATGGAGAAAAACTTTATTTACCGGAAATTATACGTCATGCATTGGGATTTCGATATGAAAAAGGTGCAAGACCGAGAGTATTGTCTTTGCTTCTTAAACATTAAAAACATGGAAGGTTAAAAGAAAGACTCCACAAATCAAAGAAATAGTGGTATGATAGATAGACTTTAGATTTATTGGCTATCCGCATGCGGTGAAACAGTATCTTCCGGATTACATGGGGTTGATTTTTGAGAAGATGTGTCAGGATTATCTGCTCTATTATTCAGATAATCTTCCCATTGAGCTGAGTGAAATCGGTCAGTGGTGGGGGACAGACCGGAAGAAGAAAAAGCAGATGCAGATTGATATCGTTGGAACACCTGTTGAAGGTAAGGATTATATCATTGGCTCGTGCAGGCACAGAAGCACGGTGAAGTCCGGCTGGTAACGCTGGAGGATCTCTACAGATAGAGGGAGATTTTTGAAAAATTTTTTTGAGTTATTATGGAAAAGAGAAACATAAGGATTGTCTGAAGTGTTTGATTTTTGATAAGAGCAAATTTCAAATCATTTTATTCAGAAAAAGTGGAGGAATACATTATGTGTGGAATTGTTGGTTTTACAGGAGAACATCAGGCAGCACCGATTTTATTGGATGGCTTGTCAAAACTGGAGTACCGGGGATATGATTCGGCGGGATTGGCTGTTCGAGACGGAGAGAATCTGGCACAGGTTGTGAAGGCAAAGGGACGCTTGAGCAATCTGGCGGAGAAAACGGACGATGGTCATACCTTAAAAGGTACTTGCGGGATCGGTCATACTCGCTGGGCAACGCATGGGGAACCGAGTCAGACAAATGCACATCCGCATGTGTCGGGAAACTGCAGCGGTTCTGGCTCAGGTATGGTAGAATCCGAGGTTGTTGGTGTGCATAATGGCATTATTGAGAATTATACGGAGCTGAAGGAAAAGTTATTAAAACATGGCTATACTTTTTACAGTCAGACAGATACAGAAGTTGTGATCAAGCTGGTGGACTACTATTATAAGAAATATAATCTGGGTCCGATCGATGCGATCGCGAAAACGATGGTGCGTGTACGCGGTTCGTATGCTCTGGAACTGATGTTTAAGGATTATCCGGGGGAGATCTGGGTGGCACGAAAAGACAGTCCGATGATCATTGGTATTGCAGACGGCGAAACTTATGTTGCTTCTGATGTTCCGGCAATTCTTAAATATACCAGAAATGTTTATTATATTGGAAATCTGGAGTTCGCAAAACTGACTCCGGGAGAGGCACATTTTTATAATCTTGATGGCGATGAGATTGAAAAAGAAACAACCGAGATCAAGTGGGATGCCGAAGCAGCGGAGAAAGCCGGTTTTGAGCATTTTATGATGAAGGAGATCCATGAGCAGCCAAAAGCAATCCAGGATACGCTCAATTCGGTCATCAAAGAGGATAAAATTGACCTTTCAACAGTAGAAATCACGGACGAAGAGATTCAGAATTTTGATCAGATCTATATTGTTGCCTGCGGATCGGCATGGCATGTGGGTATGGCAGCACAGTATGTATTTGAAGATCTGGCGGATATTCCGGTGAGGGTAGAGCTGGCATCCGAATTCCGTTATCGAAAAATGCCATTAAACCAGAAAGCACTGGTGATCGTAGTCAGCCAGTCCGGTGAAACAGCCGATACACTGGCGGCTCTTAGAATGGCAAAAGAAAAGAATATTACCACAATGGCGATCGTCAATGTAGTTGGAAGCAGCATTGCACGCGAAGCCGATAAGGTATTCTATACACTTGCAGGCCCGGAAATCTCAGTTGCGACAACGAAAGCCTACAGTGCACAGTTAGCCGCAATGTACTGCCTGGCAGTGCAGTTCGCAAAAGTCAGAGGAAAGATTTCAGAAGAACAGTACAGCTATTACATTTCTGAGATGCTTACCATCCCGGATAAAATGCAGAAAGTCCTGGAAGATAAAGAACGGATCCAGTGGTTTGCTTCCAAATATGCAAACGCACATGATGTATTCTTCGTGGGCCGTGGCATTGATTATGCAGTTTGCCTGGAAGGAAGTTTAAAACTCAAAGAAATTTCTTATATCCATTCCGAAGCCTATGCGGCAGGAGAACTGAAGCATGGAACCATCAGCCTGATCGAACAGGGAACCCTGGTGATCGGAGTCCTGACACAGAGCGAACTCTATGAGAAAACCATCAGCAATATGCTCGAATGTAAGAGCCGCGGAGCTTACCTGATGGGTCTGACAACCTATGGAAAATACGAAATCGAAGATCAGGTGAACTTTACCGTTTATGTACCAAAAGTAGATGAGCATTTTGTCGGAAGTCTGGCCGTGGTTCCACTGCAGCTGATCGGATACTATGTCAGCGTGGCAAAAGGACTGGATGTGGATAAACCAAGAAATCTGGCGAAGAGCGTGACGGTGGAGTAGCTGTAGAAATTTTATTTTAAAATTTGTGATACAATAGAGCTGCGGGCAACTGTGGCTCTTGATACTATTATTTTGGATAAAAATATAGGAAATTTATAGAATAGACTGTATTTTAGTAAAGAGAAGGATTGTATTTAAATGTTAGGAAGAAAAGTACTTTCAGATAAATATGTAACAAAGCTATATAATATTTTTGAAAAAAAGAATTGGAAAATCTGGGAAGAAGGAGATAGTTCAGTTTTTGATAGATTTTGTGAGAGGTTAGTGGAGTTAGAAAGTGATGAAGAAAGAGATTTGATTATTGAACTCACCAATGAATTTTTATGGATTCAGTCTAATATGTACGAAGAGTATTTATTGAGAGCATTTAAAAATTTATTTAAAAGTGAAAAATGGAATCCAGAAAAAGAGAAAAGTATTTATATATGTCCGTTGTTACCACCAAGGGATTTTGGAAAACAAAAAAGTAGCACACATATGTTGTATTTGTGTCAGGGCATATTGTTACGCACATATTCTGAATTTCAAGAAAAACAAGTACGTATTTGCGAGACTCCAGAAATATTAAAAGAGCATGCAGATAAAATTGGTGCATTAATTTTAATAGATGATTTTATAGGGAGTGGAGAAACAGCTTTAGAATGTTTAGAATATCTGAATTTTGTAAACGTGAAAACATATATTGTGGCATTGGTAGCACAAGAAGAGGGTATAAATAATATTAGTAGCGAAGGTATTTCTGTATTTACAGCAGTATCAAGAAAAAAAGCTATAACGGATGTATATCCTGAAGAGGAAGCAAAAGAAAAAATTAAAAAAATGATAAAAATAAGTAAACAATTGCAAGCTCCTAAAGGGATGCAATTGGGATATGCAAGTACGGAAAGCTTAGTAGCAATGATAAAGACACCAAATAATACATTTCCTGTATATTGGTGTGAATGTAAGGAAAATTCTCATGCACCATTTGTGAGAAAAGGAAATATAAAAGTAATAGGAAGTGAGAAAAAGTGCGAGAATCAACAGAATTCTTGATATTGGATACAATAAAAAGAAATTCATCTATCATGCCGCTGTTTACAGCAGGATATTCTTATTCAAAGGTAATGGAATGGGTTCGGCAGCTCGAAAAAAATGGAGAAATATGTTATAACGAAATGGAAGAAAGAACATTAAGTGACGCTGGGATAGATAGGTGGAAGATTATTAAAAAGAAAAAAAATAATTTTACTATTTTACCATTAAATAGTTACAAAGTGAAAAAAAAAGACATAGACGAAATATATTTACCGTGATATAATAATAAGCAACCTTTGAAATCTTTAGACTTTGCACGTATGGTGCGGGATTAGCGAGTCGTTAATCTTTGAAGAACTTACTTTTCGAGCCGGAGTAATACTTGTTCATGATTTTACAGGAGTAAAATCCAAAACAAGTATTACTGGTCGTGATTTTGTTACAAAATCACTTTGATATTTCTTTTCTGGTGAAAAGAAATATACGATATTTTGGGTAAAGATTTCAAAGGTTTTTAATATGGAGATCAAAATGGAATGGATAGAATATGAATTAAAATTTGCTGAGATTGCAAAAAAACATAATAAAAGTCAAAAATATTGTAAACGATGGATGGAATATGCAAAAAAGTTGTGGGATCGGGGATTGCCTATTATTTTTACGCAGAATCATTTATGTGCATTGTTAGGATATCAGCCAGTGTATGTGTATGCAGTATCTAATGCACCATGTAATTTTTATCATTATTACAAAGTGCAAAAAAAAAATGGTGGAACAAGAAATATATCTGAGCCACTTCCGAATTTAAAAGAAATACAAAGATGGATTTTAGAGAATATTTTGTATAGATTTGAAATAAGCCCGTATGCGAAAGCTTATGTAAAAAATAGATCTATTAAAGATAATGTTCGGTTTCATAGAAGGCAGAGGAAGGTTCTTTCTTTAGATGTCAAAGATTTTTTTGGACATTTAACGGATTGGATGGTTTACCAATTATTTATTGAAAGTGGATACAGTGAATCTGTGGCAATGATGTTAACAAATTTATGTTGTTTAGAGGGAAGTTTGCCGCAAGGAGCACCTACCAGTGCAGCTTTATCTAATATATTAATGAAAGATTTTGATTATAAAATAGGTGATTTTTGTAAAATGTTTAAAATTCGTTTTACAAGATATGCAGATGATATGACATTTTCGGGGGATTTTGATGAAACAAAAGTGATCTCATTTGTTAAAAAAAATCTAAGAGATATGCAGTTGACAATAAATGATGCAAAAACAAGGGTACGCAAACAAGGTCAACAACAAGAAGTAACAGGCATAGTGGTAAATTATAAACCTCAGCTTGCAAGGAGTATTAGAAAAGATATTAGAAAAGATGTATATTATATAAAAAAATATGGATTGCAATCACACTTACAATATATACAAGAAGAACGAAGTCATTATCTGGAACATTTATTTGGATTGATAAATTATGCATTATTCATTAATTCGGATGACAAAGAAATGAAACGTTATAAAATGGATATAAAATATCTTATGAGCAATGAAAAATAAGCAGGAGGTATGCTTGTGGATGAGCAACTGCTGAAAATGAATGGTTTATCGGTGAAAATTCTGGATGCATTGTCATTTGAGTCACATTTGGAAAGTCCATTGAAGAAAAATTTGCATTATTTTGATAAGGATTTATTAATTGACGAGCTTGTTACGATGACAGAATGGCTGGATGAACAGGAAATCCTTTCGGGTATTGCACTGGATTACAGAATTAAGAGTTTGGATTCCATACTTTTAAAATACAACCGTTACTATCCAGATCATCAGACACGAAAAGTATTTAATGATATTCTGGGTTTCCGGGCTTTCTGTGATAGCTATGATCAAATATTGAAAGAAAAAACTTCACAGTTCCGGATCGCTGATATGACAAAAGGAAAAGCAGCAGATGATGGATACAGAGGGGTTCATGTGTACTATCAAAAAAGCGGAAGACATTATCCTATAGAAATCCAGTTCAATACGCTGTTTGACAGACAGCTGAATAATTGGCTTCATGATTACCTATATAAGAGGGACTATCCAATGGAAACGGGGAAAATGATACGTGAAAAGTATGAAAGTGGATTGATTCGAAATGAGAATGAATTTAAGGAGGCGTTGAATAATGTGTTATCTGGTAGCGAAAGATCGTGATGCACATGGTTGCTTTGCACTGAAAACAACTCATGGAAAACATCTGGTAGAATTAAAAAGGGAACTTAATAGGGCAGTTGGATATAAGGGAGTACAGCTTGTGACAATCAGCAGACCAACGGCGTATGGTGAGTATGCACCATATCATTTTGTGGATACAGAGAAGGAATTTCTGGCTCTTGTAAAAGGGCTTCGTTCATAAGAAAGTTGCCATGTGTGAAACACAAATTTTTTCGTGGCTGGAGCACATACAGGTAAGTTAGAAAAAACAAGATTGTTATGATAAACTATAGTTGTAACAGCAGTGGATACAAGGAACTGTCATCAAGAGAGGACTTTGAATGGTTCTAAAGATTCGATGTATTTTACTTAATTTTGCAAACTATTTGCTTTATTATACTTGTAAGAAAGTAACTTATGAGTATAATTGTTGGAGGCGAGAGGATGAGTCAGTTTTATATTTTCTCAAAAGGCGGATTCACAAATGGATTTCTTCAGGCACAAGAGCGTGAGGAGGTTCGGCTGATAATGCTGGAAGATCTATACAAGTAAATAATTCAAATGTCCCGGTTGATGAACATTGGGAAAAAAACTTGCACAAAGTTTAGAAATGCAATTAAAGATGGAATTTGTCCCGATGCCGACAAAAAAATAAAATGTAAAGAGTATGATGAAATAGAAATTGCAGGTATTTTTGACTGCGGTTTTTCTATGTACTGCAATATTGTTTATGATTTCCGTGATTGACCAAATTCTGATCGTAACCGCCAAATAATCCAGCGGATTTTCAGATGCCCAGATTTCCTCTATAATGGTAGCCGATAGATATTTAGATTATTTCACTGCAATTATGGAGGATAGACCGGGCGGAAACAGAAAAATATATCCAATCACATTTAGCTTATGCAGGGATTATTGACCGGGAATTATTCAGCCGGCGGGCTATGGATGAAATCTTCCGGCTTTCTTGTGGGATCCCGCGACTGATCAACCGGATCTGTGAAAAATCCCTTATGTATGGCTGCCAGCAAAACCTCCGTATTGCAAATTATGTTCAAACGGAATGCCAGTTCCGCTACTGCGGAACGGCTATTCCATTTTTAACGGTACGAAGTACCGCTAGGT
>UMCM01035621.1_pt1 | contig 16649 bp, 10 predicted proteins | sample 1964231 | NCBI WGS metagenome assembly UMCM01 (sample SAMEA4835968, study PRJEB28245) | human gut metagenome | biome: gut microbiome; material: fecal sample | place: Denmark | collected 2008
CAAACTCCTATTTCTCTTCCTTAATAGTATGGAACTGCTTATATTCCTCTAATCTCTTTGTAATTCTGTCATGAGGATTCAGAATTGCACTGATAGAAGCCTCATGGTTGATAGAATCAATTAAGAGAGCAATGTACTTGGCAACATCACAGCTTACATACCATGGACGCTCAAAGAGGTCTGGGCGCTGGTAAGTACAGTTCGTAGTGATTACCTTATAAATAAGCCCTTCTTCGTAAGCTTTATCGAAAGATTCCAGTCCGTTAGTGAACATACCAAAAGTAGAGATGCAGAATACACGACGTGCCTTTCTTCTCTTTAACTCTCTTGCAACGTCTAACATACTTTCACCGGAAGAAATCATATCATCGATGATCATTACGTCCTTACCTTCAACAGAAGAACCTAAGAACTCGTGAGCAACGATTGGGTTGCGTCCGTCAACGACAACAGAATAATCTCTTCTTTTATAGAACATTCCGATATCTACACCAAGAACGCTGGAGAAGTACATTGTACGGTTCATAGCACCTTCATCCGGGCTGATTACCATTAAATGTTCGTTATCAATCTCAAGATCGCTTGTAGAGCGAAGTAAAGCTTTGATGAACTGGTAAGTAGGCATGATATTGTCAAAACCTTTCAGTGGGATCGCGTTCTGTACACGAGGGTCATGTGCATCAAATGTAAGAACGTTATCAACACCGATTGCTGTAAGTTCCTGCAATGCGTAAGCACAGTCTAAAGACTCTCTGGAGCTTCTCTTATGCTGACGGCTCTCATAAAGGAACGGCATGATAACAGTAATGCTCTTTGGCTTACCTGAAGCAGCGCCGATGATACGCTTAACATCTGCGTAAATATCATCAGGAGACATATGGTTTTCATGGCCACATACTTTATATTTTAAACTATAATTAAGAACATCTGCAAGGATATAAAGATCTACGCCACGAACAGAATCGGAGATGAGTGCCTTTGCTTCACCGGTTCCGAAACGGGAACAGGTTGCATCGATAATATAAGTATCCTGCTCGTAATCTTTAAATACAACATTCTCTTTGTGTTCATGTTCACGCTCTTTACGCCAGTTCACAATATACTGGTCGATTCTCTTTCCAAGCTCTGCACAGCTAGGGTGAACAATAATTCCAAGCTTACCTACAGGAACGGTTGCAAATTTGCTATCATCTGGTCTCATGTGTTTTACTCCTTTAATCATATAATTATTATTATGTGAGATAAATCATATTACAATTCCTTTATAACATCCATTCTCTTATTCGTCAAGGGAGGAGAAAGCCTTTTTAATGCGAATGTCTTCTCCGTAAATATGTAAAAGGGTGTAGGACTGTATGATTCTTGAAAAAACTCTTTCTGTGTAAGAACGGTTAATCTGTTCTAAAGAAAGATTTGTACTTATAATAGTAGATTTTTTATTGAGAATTCTTTCATTAATACATAAAAAAAGCTGAGAATTAATGAAAGAATTATTAAGTTCTGTGCCGAGATCATCAATGATGAGAAGGTCACAATGCAGGAAAGCAGGCAATGTCTGTGCATTATTTGCTCCCCGGCGAAATGTATAGTCAGCCAGCTGGTCAAAAAACTGATAGGCAGTCAGGTAAATAACACCTTTTCCACGATTCAGAAGTTCTCCCGCGATACAATTTGAAAGAAATGTCTTGCCAACACCTGCATTTCCATAAATCAAGAGATTCTGCCCCGATTTTGAGTCAAAACTTTCAATAAAAGAATGGCTTGCCGATAAGACATTTTCTATATTCTCACGAGGGGAAAGCTTCTCTCTGCCGCTTCTTTGTGTAGAATAATACTCTCTGCGAAAAGCAGAAAAACTTTCTGTACCAGCCACATCCTCTATATTAGACTGGCTGTAAAGAATATGGCGAATCTTCTGTTGAAAACAGCGGCATTTTTTATCGCCTATATAGCCAGTGTCTTTACATTCCGGACAATCGTAAATCGGGTCAAGATAATCTGCCGGGTAATCATGGATCGCCAGCAGGTTGACTTTTTCCATAGAAAGATCATAAATCGTGTCCTGCAAAGACTTCTTTGCCTCAGCATTAGATACCTGCTTAAGAAGGAGTGCCTTTGCCTTTTCCACAGAAATATGAGCAATCTGTTCGTCAATCTGACGAATTTCAGGAATCAGAGCATAAACACGCTCTTTGCGTTCCTGTTCCGCCATATAATTGCGGCGGCGTACTGCATCATATTCATTCATAATATCCTGGTATTGTCTTGTGGAAATGCCCATAGCTTACCTCCTGGTCTTATCAAGAAGACGAGATTCCAAATCATTAAAGTCATACGTTCTCTGTTCAAAGTTGTGGAACTGGTTCGCAGCAGTATTTTTTCTGGCAGCTGCCCCAGTACTTCCTTTACGAGGCTGTACCTGTGTATATCCGGCAGCAGAACCTGAAGAAGACGAAGCAGTAGAACGATGCTTATCATCTAAATGCTTAATATCTGAAGTATTCCGGACACCGAGCCGTTTCCAATCTTCAAGAATTTTGTTTGCATACGGAAAACTTGCCTGATGCGTTGCCAGAAGTGTCCGGCTGCACGCCTCGATAATAATATCCGTACCAAGTCCAAGAGAATTCCACTTCTTTATGTAGTCAAGCTCGGCAGACCCCGGATCACGATTCGAAATGCCAAATGCCTTCATAATAGGAAAAACATTCTGTGAATACAGCGTACTTTGTTCCTTTGCCTCCTGAACACTTGTGATGCCCTGCTGATACCAGTTAATCGCAACACTCTCGATATAGCGGACACTCTTCTTTCCACGAGTAACACAGTACTCAATTAAATATTCCAGCAAATCAGAAGAGAAATGCAGCTGGTCATTAATATAGCAAAAACTATTCAGTTCCGTTGTAGAAAATGGCCGTCCAATATAAGTCTCCGCCATATAAATCGTCCGCTCTAAATCCTTATTCGTCATTGAAGCCTGTACTTCCGTAGGACTTAATGTATTCTTATCTGGTACAGGAGTGATTGTTGGTGAAAGAGAAGTCCCAGTTTGTCCTGTAGATTCAGAGGGCATAGTATTTCCAGCAGAACCAGAAGTTCCAGAGGTTATAATATTTCCAGCAGAACCAGAAGTTCCGGCAGTCATAGCATTTCCGTCAGTGCCAGTAACTCCAGTAGCCATAACTTTTTCAGAAGTTCCAACAGCTTGAGTAGTTCCTGTATTACCAGAGATTCCATTTGCCATAGATTCAGAGCCAGTCACCGTAGCAGCCGTCTCAGAAGCAGCTCCTGTCTGTAAAATACCAGCTTTCTCCCAATAAGAAAGTGCTCTCAAAACGTCTTTTCGTGTCAGTTCTAAATGATCTGCAATACGTTCCACATCAACAGGCAATCCCATACCCTGCAGACGAAGAATCAGAAGATAAATCTTAACATATTCTCCATCCGCCTTTATCATATATTCATCAATAAATTTGTTTGGCAGAACAGTAACTTCATTCTGTACGTTGTAAAGTAAAGTAATCTTATCGCTCATTATACCCCTTATTTCTATCATCTGTAGTTTATCGGTTATCATCGTGCGTTTTAATAAATTGTAAATGTAAATTCTATAGAATAAATAGTTATCCAAATATCAAATGCCAGAAAACAGCATCGGTATATTCTGAATAATTCATAATATAGAATAGCACACCCTCCAAAAAAAATACAGTTTCGAATCTGGGGAGAATGTGGATAGAATTGGGGATAACTCCTGTATAAAACCTTGATGGATAATGTGGATACTTTTGTGGATAATGTGGATAACTTTGTGGATAGGTGGGTAAAATTCGATATTTTGGGGAGAAAACTGGTCAAAAAGGGTGATAAGTTCCAAGATATAGGTGTGAACGAACAAAAATACAATGTGGACAAAATGTAAACAACATGGGGAAAGACTCAGAATACCCCCAAAAAATTTTTTAAAATTGTGGATAATGTGGATAACTTTCTGGGTTACTGCGGAGACAGATATGCTCTCTTTGGCTGATGAAGCAAAATCAGAAGTTGGTATCCACAATTTTTGTTCGCCCTGCGGGATGCTTATAGGAGTGTTATAAAATTGCAAAAAAAGAACCGTCTATTCAACGGTTCAAAGAGAGGAAAGTATGAAAAAATCTATCAAAAAAATAATTCGTTGTTTTTTTGATGGCTTTATCATACTGAAAATTTGTGAACAGTTTGTTTTATTTAATGAGGGCATCTTTTGTCTGTGGCAACCCAGAACTTATTTTTCAGCCAGAAGTTCTTCTCCAATCTCCACAACATTTCCTGCACCCATCGTAATCAGGAGGTCATGTCCTTTTACGTGAGCCTTTACGAAATCTTTGATTTCTTCGAAGCTTGGGAAATAATGTACATCCTGTCCATCTTCCTGTAAAAGTTTCATTACATCTTTAGAAGAAACTTCTCCGGTATCTACCTCACGGGCAGCGTAAATATCAGCCAGAACAATGTGGTCTGCCTGTTCTAATGCTTTCGCAAACTCAGGGAGAAACGCCTTTGTACGGGTGTATGTATGAGGCTGGAAGATAACCCAGAGTTCATCATGCGGATAATCCTTTGCAGCAGATAAAGTAGCGCGGATTTCTGTTGGATGATGAGCGTAGTCATCAATGACAGTTACATCACCGAGAGAACCCTTGTACTCAAAACGACGGTGTGTTCCACCAAAAGATAAAAGTCCTTTACGGATTGCATCTAAAGGAAGTCCAATTGCTTCTGTACAAGCAATAGCTGCCAGAGAATTCATAACATTGTGGCAGCCTTTTACATTTAATGCGATACGGCCCCTTGGCTCGCCATGTGCAACAAGGTTATAGGAAACATTTCCTTCTTTATCAAATGCAATATCCGTTGCAGTGTAATCATTTTCCGGATTCAGGCCGAAAGTAACGTGCTTCTGAGCAAGACCATTCAAAATAAAGTCAGTATGCTCCATATCGCCATTAATAATGATAAGACCATCATCAGCAGTCTGAGAAGCAAACTTGTGGAAAGAATTCTTAATATCCTCAATATCCTTAAAGAAATCCATATGGTCTTCTTCTACATTTAAGATAATAGAATATAAAGGATAGAATTCTAAGAAACTGTTCGTATATTCGCATGCTTCTGTAAGGAAGAGGTCAGAATGGCCGACACGAATATTTCCGCCGATACGGTCTAACATACCTCCGACACTGACCGTAGGATCGGTATCTGCCTGAAGAAGAATGTGAGTAAGCATAGAAGTTGTTGTTGTCTTTCCATGTGTTCCGGCAACGGCGATAGACTTCGCAAAGTTTGCCATGATCTGTCCGAGAAGAGCTGCGCGGGTCATCATAGGGATTCCTTTATTCTTTGCAGCAGCAAATTCTTCGTTAGATTCGTGAATGGCAGCAGTATAAACAACAAGATCGATATCATCGGTAATATTCTCTGCTTTCTGTCCAATAACAACCTTTGCACCTGTTTCTTCAAGATGCTTTGTCATGTCGGAAGCCTGCATATCAGAACCGGTCACTGTGAAATGTCTGTTTAATAAAATTTCGGCAAGACCGCTCATGCTGATGCCGCCAATACCGATAAAATGAACATGAATCGGCTTTTGAAAATCAATTGTATACATATTTCCCTCCAGTGCCACAAGATGTGTCTCAGAAAATCCGTCATATGGGACTTAGTGAGTACATATAAATAAATATGGCGAAAAAAATCAGTTTAATTATTAAAAAGTCGTTTATAGTATAGCGCACAGATAAACGAGATTCAAGAAAGAATTGCGATACTTAAGGTCTCTTCTGTACACATCTTATAGTAAGGGTGCCAGAGTACCTTGAAAAATTCCCAAAACAGCCAGTAATAGGGCACTTTTCATTATAATGTCCTATTGTTTTCGTGGGATTTCTACATTTAAATGTAAAAGATAACCATATGACAATACAAAATATATAAAAAAATAAAAAATATATTTTGTTTTTTGTGCTAAACTGCTTTCCATTTGGGAATTTCAGTGCTATAATAAGTATTATGTGACAAAGGGGTGATTATTATGATAAAAAAAGAAATGATAGCAATGCTCTTAGCTGGTGGACAAGGAAGCCGTCTTGGCGTACTAACCTCAAAATTAGCGAAACCGGCAGTAGCATTCGGCGGAAAGTACAAAATCATTGATTTTCCGTTAAGTAACTGTATTAACTCTGGAATCGACACAGTAGGTGTTCTTACCCAGTATCAGCCATTAAGACTGAACCAGCACATCGGTATCGGTATTCCTTGGGATTTGGATCGTAATATAGGTGGTGTTTCTATTCTGCCTCCATACGAGAAGAGCCAGAATACTGACTGGTACACAGGAACAGCGAACGCGATTTATCAGAACATGGAATTCATGGAGTATTATCATCCAGATTATGTAATTATTCTTGGTGGTGACCATATTTATAAGATGGACTATGAACTGATGCTTGAGTTCCATAAGAAGAACAACGCCCAGATCACACTGGCTACATACGAAGTACCATGGGAAGATGCCAGCCGTTTTGGTCTGGTAATTACAGATGAGAATAATCAGATTCTCGAATTCGAAGAGAAACCAGCGAACCCAAGAAGTAATAAAGCATCCATGGGTATTTACATCTTTAACTGGGAAGTATTAAAGGAAGCTCTGGAAACTTTATCCGAACAGCCTGGCTGTGACTTCGGTATGCATGTAATTCCTTACTGCCACCAGCGCGGTGATAAGATTATGGCTTACAACTACCAGGGTTACTGGAAGGACGTAGGAACACTTTCCGCATATTGGGAAGCGAACATGGAATTAATCGATATTATCCCAGAATTTAACCTTTACGAAGAGTTCTGGAGAATATATACAAAGACAGACGTTATTCCACCACAGTATTTCTCAGCAGACTCTAAGGTAAATGCCTGCATCGTCGGAGACGGAACAGAAGTTTACGGTGAGATTTCCAACTCTGTAATCGGAGCTGGTGTTGTCATTGAGGAAGGTGCTGTAGTTACGAACTCTATTATTATGAATAATACCGTGATTAAGAAGGGTGCTAAGATTGAGAAGTCTATCATTGCAGAGAGCGTAGAAGTCGGAGAGAACGCAGAGCTTGGTGTATTTGAAGAAGCAGAGAACAAGTATAAACCTAAGGTTTATAGTGGCGGCTTAGTTACTATAGGTGAAGGTTCTGTTATCCCGGCCAACGTTAAGATCGGTAAGAATGTCGCAATCGTAGGAAAGACAACAGCAGAAGATTATCCAGACGGAATTCTGGCAAGCGGCGAATCCATTATCAGATAGTAGAGGGCAGGTGACATAAATGAAGTCTATAGGTATTATTTTAGCAGGTGGTAATAATAACAGAATTGGAAGATTATCCGATAAACGTGCGATTGCAGCCCTGCCAGTAGCAGGAAGCTATCGTGCAATTGATTTTACATTAAGTAATATGAGTAATTCCCGCGTATCTAAAGTAGCGGTATTACCTCAGTTTAATGCTCGTTCTTTAAATGAACATTTAAGCTCAAGTAAATGGTGGGATTTCGGAAGAAAGCAGGGAGGACTCTATGTCTTCACTCCTACTGTTACAAAGAACAATAACTCATGGTATCAGGGAACAGCAGATGCTCTTTATCAGAACATTGATTTCCTTAAGAAGAGCCATGAGCCTTATGTAATCATCGCAACTGGTGATGGTGTATACAAGATGGATTACGGCAAGGTTCTTGAAGCTCATATCGCTAAGAATGCAGATATCACGGTAGTTTACACAACATTAAAAGATACAGATGACGATTTAACACGTTTTGGTGTTCTTAAGTTAGATGAGAACGAAAGAATCGTAGAATTTGAAGAGAAGCCACTCGTTGCTTCCTCTAATAACGTATCTATCGGTGTTTATGTAATCAGAAGACGCCATTTAATTGAGATTCTTGAGCGTTGTGCAAGAGAAGACAGACACGACTTTGTACAGGATGTACTCGTTCGTTACAGAAATGTTCGTAAGATTTACGGTTACAAACTCGATACATACTGGAGAAATATTGCAACAGTAGATTCCTATTTTAAGACAAACATGGACTTCCTTAAGAAAGACGTAAGAGATTACTTCTTCAAACAGTATCCAGACGTATACTCTAAAGTAGATGACCTTCCGCCAGCAAAATACAATACAGGAGCAGAAGTAAAGAACAGTATTATTTCCTCTGGATGTATTGTTAACGGTAAGGTTGAAAACTCTATTATCTTTAAAGATGTATACATTGGAAACAACTGTACTATCAAGAACTCCATCATTTTGAATGATGTATATATTGGAGATGACTCCTATATTGAGAACTGTATCGTAGAGAGCAGAGATACTCTCCGTCCAGGAACGAACTACGTCGGAACCGATGATGAGGTTAAGATAGTAATTGAGAAGAATGTACGGTACATTCTGTAATTAGTAACAACATTATTGGGAGGACAGGTCATGCAGATTACCGATATAAGAATCAGAAAAATAGCAAAAGAAGGAAAGATGAAAGCGGTCGTATCCGTAACTTTTGATAATGCATTTGTTGTGCACGATATCAAAGTAATTGACGGAGAAAAAGGTTTATTTATCGCAATGCCAAGCCGCAAAGCATCCGATGGCGAGTATCGTGATATTGCACATCCGATTAACTCTGATACTCGTGACATCATCCAGAAAAGTATTCTTCAGGAATACGAAGCAATCATGGCCTCGGGGGAAGAGGAAACAGTCGGAGAAGCAGAGGTAGCGTTATAAATATAACTGTAGCAAAACTTAGAAGATAAAGGGGCTGACGTAAAACAGCTCTTAACCTTATAGCAGGAATTTCTGTATAATATATGGAATTCCTGCTATATTTTTATGAAGATTTTTGAAGATTGCAAGAGTCATTTTGCTATTCGAAAATTTTTCTTTTTAGAAAATGCATAATCTATGATATACTAAAAAACATATGTTGTTTATGCTGTTATGGAAAAATATCAAGTAGAACTTCGAGAATTGATTTTTAACAATATCTTACAGAACGGCACAAAAAGATTCCGAGAGTACATTAGATGTACAGTGGAGGTTAGATACATTGAATACAAATAAAATATTCGCAGGGTGCTTTAATTTCTTTCGCAAATGGAAAGTGAAAAAGAATCAGATTACCCTGATAGAGAAATTAAATACCGGGGGTACAGGAAGCCTGTTTGAGATAAAAAACGAATGTGAAAAAAGAGGGTTACCTTTTCATTTTAATATCATTACGCATGCAGATTATGAAGTGAGTCCACGTAATCTGGGAGGCTTGCTAAAGCTTTTTACTATAAAGGCTTTTCGAATGGCGACTTCATCCCATATTTTTTTGAATGACAATTTTTTGCCGCTTGGATATATGAAGCTGTCGGATGAGACAAAGGTAGTTCAGCTTTGGCATGGGATGGGATCTTTTAAGAAGTTTGGCGGTTCATCGGAGACGAACCCGGAAGTTTTAAAGGAGCTTAAAGCGGCAACGAAAAATACAGACCACATACTGGCAAGCTCAGAAAATATCAGGGACAACTATGCAGAGGCTTTTATAGCACCGAAAGAAAAGGTGATCTGTATCGGATGTCCACAGGTGGACTATTTTTTCAGAGAGCATGATATTGCTGCGTGGAAGGAAGAGCTTAGTGAACAATATCCGGAAATGAAAGGAAAGAAGCTTGTTCTTTATGCGCCGACTTTTCGTGGGGAGGAAGAACATGATAAAAAGCTTTTAGAAGCGTTTGATTTTGATGCATTTCAGAAAGAACTTGGGAAAGACTATTTCTTAATGGTACGTCTTCATCCGCAGATTCAGTCTGCAAAAGTGCCGGATACCGTAGCAAATATGACCGATTATCCGAATGTCCGCAAACTTCTTTGCATGACAGACATTTTAATTGCGGATTATTCTTCGATTGCAGTAGAATATTCTCTTTTAAACCGTCAGATCATCCTTTATGCATTTGACAAAGAATGGTATTTAAGTAAAGACCGAGGTTTTTATTTTGATTATGAAAAAACGGCACCCGGTCCGATCGTAGAAAATATGCAGGATTTGATTGACTGTATTAAAAATAAACAGTGGGATATTGCGAAAGTAGAGAAATTTGCACATCTTCACAACGATTATTTTGATGACAAATCTGCGGAGAGAGTGGTAGACTATTATTTCGGCAATGGCAAAAAGCTGCCGAATTCTGCGTCGGAACCGGAACCATTCTATGAAGAGTGGAATCAATACCGCCCAAAACACCGCAGAAAGAGAAATCCTGACAGCATCAGCCAGAATATTTTTGATAATGCTTTCGGTAAAAGCCAGAACGGAAAACTCCCCGAAAAATGGGCAACACAGGATGCCGAAGAAGCCGTAAACTCCTGGGAGTCTGAGCGCAAAAAGCAAAGAAAAAGACAGCAGCAAAAGGCGAGAATGCAGGAAAAGTTAAAACAGCAGACAGCAAACGTAACTAAGCAAAAGAATAAGAAAAATAACAATTTTATATCGGGTATAGATAAGTTAAAATCAAAAAAAGAAAAAGATATAAATAAACAAAAACAATTAAAGTTACAAAATCAAGAAGAAAAAAGTACAAAAGAAACCTCAGAAGAAATAAAATCACGAAAGGAACATAGAATGAAAGTAATCGTAGGATTGGGTAATCCAACAGACCAGTATAAAGGAACAAGACACAATGTAGGATATATGGCGATTGACCGTATCGCAGAGGCAAATCGAATCAATATTAATCAGCATAAGTTCAAGGCAATGGTAGGAAGTGGTATCATCGGTGGCAGCAAAGTTCTTCTCGTAAAACCATTAACTTATATGAACTTAAGCGGCGAAAGCATTAGGCCAATCATGGATTTCTATAAGCTGGATTTAAGCGACATCCTCGTAATTTATGATGATATCAGTTTAGAGCCTGGAGTGCTTCGTCTTCGCACGAAAGGAAGTGCCGGCGGACATAATGGAATGAAGAGCATTATCAAACATTTAGGAGGAGACACTTTTCCACGAATCCGTGTCGGTATCGGCGGCGAAAAACATCCGGGACAGGATCTCGCAGATTATGTTCTTGGACATTTCAAAGATGACGAAAAAGAACTGCTCTCCGATGCATTAGACAAAGCTGAAAAAGCAGCAGAACTTTTTGCACAGGATGAATTTTCAGAAGCTATGAACAAATATAGCGTAGGAAAGAAGAAGAGAAAAACTTTGGAATAGGAGAAAATATTTTTCCGTTGCGCTATAAATAATAGTAAAAGCAAGCATGCAACAGAAAAGTGCAACAACCAAAATAAAAGGAGGTATCATGAAAACTTTATCAAACCCTCTTTTAAAATTCGATACTTATATTGATATAAAAACCGCAATGAGCCAACAGGCTTATCCCATCGTCCTGAATGGTTGTGTTGATTCTCAAAAAGCACACTTTATTCCAAATTTGGGGGAGGATTTTCCTTGTCGGTTTGTATTGACGTATAAAGAAGAGAAGGCGAAGGAGCTGTATCAGGATTTGAGTTTTTTTGATCCGAATACGGTGCTGTATCCTTCGAGAGATGTGCTGTTTTACAGTGCAGATGTGCATAGTAATCACATTGAGCGGCAGCGAATGGACATTTTAAAAAAGATTGTGGAGGGAAAGCCTCTCACGATTGTTGCCTGTCTTGATGTGTTTATGGAGAAAATGATTCCGTTTGAGGAGTTTAAGGAGCATTGCCTGACGATTGATTTTGAATCAATTATTGATACAGATGCATTAAAACTCAAGCTTTCAGAGCTTGGATATGAAAACAGTGGCCTGGTGGAAGCGCCAGGGCAGTTCGGTATCCGAGGGGGAATCATTGACATTTTCCCGTTGACGGAGGAACTTCCGGTTCGAATTGAGCTGTGGGGGGATGAAGTGGATTCCATCCGCTCTTTTGATACGGAAACGCAGCGAAGTGTGGAAAAGCTGGACGAGGTTCAGGTATACCCTGCGACAGAAATGATTCTTTCAAGAAATAAGATTGGTGAGGCAGTTCGCCGAATGAAGGAAGAGTATAAGAAGCAGGAAGAAGCATTTAAGAAGAGAAAGCGTTTTGCGGAAAAAGAACGTCTTCGGAAGATGACGGTAAGGACAGAGGAGGAACTTCTTTCTTTTGGAACAGCAGAGGGAAGTGAGGCATTATTGTCCTATTTTTATGAGAAAACGGTTTCATTTCTTGAATATTTACCAGAAAATACACTCTTTTTCATTGATGAACCGCATCGTGTTCTGGAAAAAGGAAAGACATATGAGGAAGAATTTTTCCTTTGTATGCAGAGTCGATTAGAAGGTGGATATGTGCTGCCGGGACAGGCGGATTTGCTGTTTGGATATGAGGAGATTCTGTCAAAAGTGATGGTGGAACCGCTTATTTTGCTCAGTTCTGTTATTCAGGATTACGCTTTTTACAAGCCGAAAACCACTTGTGATATCGAGGCAAAGTCCATTTTTTCATATAATAATAGTTTTGACCAGCTTATCAAGGATTTAGAACACTGGAAAAAGCAAAATTACAGGATTTTGCTGCTTTCTTCTTCAACAACAAGGGCGAAGCGTCTTGCAGAAAATATCAGGGATTATGGTCTGCTTGCGTATTTTGCAGCTGATTTTGACCGCACGATTGCACCGGGGGAGATTATGGTGGCGAGTGGCCGACTTGGAAATGGTTTTGAGTACCCGACGCTTAAATTTGTCGTTTTGTCCGAAAAAGACATTTTCAAGGAAAGAAAGGCCAAAAAGCCGAAGAAGAAAAGCCAGTACAGTGGCCAGAAAATCAATTCTCTTTCGGAGATTTCAGTCGGTGATTATGTTGTCCATGAAAAATATGGACTCGGTATTTACCGTGGCATGGAAAAAATTGAGTCCGATGGAATTACGAAAGATTACATCAATATTGAATACAAAGATGCGAGTAATCTTTTTGTTCCGGCATCACAGCTTGAACTCATTCAGAAATATTCGAATTTAAGTGCAAGAAAGCCAAAACTGAATAAGCTTGGCGGCACAGAATGGGAAAAGACGAAAAGCCGGGTGCGCTCACAGGTGCAGATTGCGGCACAGGATCTGGTAAAACTTTATGCCGAGAGGCAGGCAAAAGAAGGCTACGCTTACGGCAAAGATACCGTCTGGCAAAAAGAATTTGAAGAATTATTTCCATATGAGGAAACAGAAGATCAGTTAAGCGCGATTGAAGATACCAAGCGTGACATGGAAAGTCATCGAATTATGGACCGTCTTATCTGCGGAGACGTTGGATATGGAAAGACCGAGGTTGCAATCCGAGCGGCATTTAAGGCAGTTATGGACAGCAAACAGGTAGTTTATCTTGTACCGACAACCATTTTAGCACAGCAGCATTACAATTCATTTAAAGAAAGAATGGAACATTATCCAGTCGAGATTGCCATGCTTTCTCGTTTTTGCACGCCAAAAGAACAAAAACGTATTTTTGATGGACTGAAAAACGGAACGATTGACATTGTCATCGGCACACATAAAGTTCTTTCAAAAAATATCAAATACAAGAATCTCGGACTCCTTATTATTGATGAGGAACAGCGTTTTGGCGTAAAACAGAAAGAAAAAATCAAGCAGCTGAAGAAAGATGTTGACGTTCTGGCATTGTCCGCAACCCCAATTCCAAGAACCCTGCACATGAGTCTTGCCGGAATCCGTGACATGAGTGTTCTTGAAGTTCCACCAGTGGACCGCCGGGCAATTCAGACCTACGTTATGGAGTACAACGAGGAACTTGTCCGCGAAGCAATCGAACGAGAACTTGGCAGAGGCGGACAGGTATACTATGTATACAATCGAGTCAACAATATCGATGAAGTAGCAGCAGGCTTACAACGGCTTTTACCAAATGCCATAGTAGAGTATGCACACGGGCAAATGGGCGAGCGCCAGCTTGAAACGATTATGTCCGGCTTTATCAATAAAGAAATAGATGTTTTAGTCTCCACGACCATCATCGAAACTGGACTCGACATCCCAAATGTTAACACGATGATTATTCAGGATGCACAGTTATTTGGCCTTTCCCAGCTTTATCAGCTAAGAGGCCGTGTCGGCCGTTCCAACCGAACTGCATACGCATTCTTAATGTATAGAAGAAACTCTATCTTAAAAGAAGAAGCCGAAAAACGATTAAAAGCTATCCGTGAATTCACTGACTTAGGAAGTGGTTTCAAAATCGCTATGCGTGACCTCGAAATCCGTGGGGCCGGGAATCTTCTTGGTGCAGAACAATCCGGTCATATGGAATCCGTCGGATACGATCTTTACTGCAAAATGCTCAACGAGGCCGTATTAACAATGAAAGGCGAACAGCAGGAAGTCGATACATTTACCACATCCATCGACCTGTCCATCGATGCTTACATTCCGGAAACCTACATCAAGAGCGAATCCGAAAAACTCTCCTGGTATAAACGAATCGCAACTATCGAGACGCAGGAAGAATCCGAGGACATGATCGAAGAAATGACCGACCGTTACGGTGATACACCAGCACCACTCATCCGCCTCATGGACGTTGCACTCCTTAGAGAAGAAGCCCATCAGGCATGGCTTCTTTCCATCGAGCAGAAAGGAAGCAAAATCCTGTTTACCATGAACCCACGGGCGAAAGTTCGCGTTGAAGAAATTGACGGTTTCCTCAAACAGTACCGCAACAAGATGAAAATAAAACCAGAAGCGAATCCGGTGTTTGTGTTCGAATCTACAGGGATACCGAAAAAAGACTTACTGGCAAAAGTCAGGGAAATCATTGGGGAAATCCAAAAACTACAGGATAAATCCTGATTGCCGCAGGCAAGGAGACGCACCCAAAGAGAGCCGATACCCTATATTTGTGACTTTAGTCGCAGCAGGTTGAATGTTCGCTTAAAGCGCTCGCATCCAACCTTTGCTCCCAGGCCACAAATATAGGGTATCGGCTCTCTTTGGGTACTGTTCGTTGGCTGTAGAAGCAAAATCAGAACTTATCTTAGAGGATTTGGGGATTCTCTAATAGGTTGTGGCTTCCCGTAAAATGAGATATTAAAGATTAACATTCAAACTATGGTTACAATATCTCAACAATTTTACGATAATAATCCGGATCATAAATAACTAATATCAAAATCTGTATGGTAATGTAGCTAAAAATTAGCATTTTCCTGTTAATTCAAAGGAATTACTAAGTTGCTTCAAGTGTCAATCCCTCTGAAAAATAATTTACCAGAGTTCCTGTTTCTTTCTCTAACCCTACAAACCAGAATTTACTTGTTGTATTCTTCCTTTTGTACTATAATAGAAAAATGTAGTGTAAAATTATAGGAGGTTCAAATGAAAGCGAAATTAACAAAAGTTCTTTCCCTCGTTCTTGTAGTAATCATGGCCCTGAGTCTCATGACCGGCTGTTCTACATCAAGCAGTGGAAAAGGAACAAAAACACAGGATGGAAATAAAGTTTTATTCAGCTATGACGGAACAGATGTCACATTAAAAGAAGCATGGCTGTATGCTAAGATGCTTAGCGCACAGTATGAGCAGACTTACAGCAGTTACTATGGAAGTGACTTCTGGAGTATGTCCATGGGTAAGGACGATGATGGAAATGACCAGACATTTGAAGAGTATGTAAAAAAGCAGGTTATTTCCCAGATGAAACAGAACATCATCCTTATCAAAAAGGCAGATAAGTATGACTGTAAGTTAACTCATTCAGAAAAACAGCAGTGCAGTGATTCCGCACTTTCCTATTATCAGGATAAGACTGGTAAAAAGGTTATGAAAGAATGTGGTGCTACTCGTGAAGATGTAGAAAAAATCTATGAAGACAGTACACTTGCTTCTAAGGTTCAGAAGAAGATTGAAAGCAAAGAAAAAGTTACAGTAACAGACGATGAAGCAAGAAAGTCCACAATCTACAGAGTTGTATTTGCCACAACAAAGACAGGTGATAACGGCCAGACAACAGAAATGAGTAAAAAAGAGAAAAAGGCCGTGAAAGCAAAAGCAGAAAAAGCTCTCAAAGAAATCCAGAGCGGCAAGAAGACAATTAAGAAAGTTGCCAAAGAACAGAATTACTCCAACACAGATGAATCCTATGCAGCAGGCGAATCCGAAGAGGGAGAAGCTTTCGAAAAAGTAATGAAGAGCATGAAAGATGGCGATATTGCAGATAAAGTCTTAGAATGTGACAACGGATACGTTATCGCTAAACTTGTTGCTTACACAGATAAAGAAGAAACAGCAAGCAATAAGAAAACTTTAAAAGAACAGAAACAGTCCGAAGCTTTCCAGAAGAAATATGACAACTGGACTAAGAAACTTGAGAAGAAATGGGACTACAATAAAGATGTAGACCAGAAACTCTGGGCACAGGTATCCTTAAAGAGTGCGGATTCCACAGCTACAGAGACATCAACAGAGACAACAGCAGCTTCCAGTGAAGCTTCTACAACAGAAGCCTCTAGTGAAGCTACAACGGCAGCTAAATCTAAATAGGAATTTGCCGCAGGCAAAGGAGACACCCTCTGTAAGATAAATAAAGCATATTTGTGACTTTAGT
>UMCM01048823.1_pt1 | contig 16570 bp, 20 predicted proteins | sample 1964231 | NCBI WGS metagenome assembly UMCM01 (sample SAMEA4835968, study PRJEB28245) | human gut metagenome | biome: gut microbiome; material: fecal sample | place: Denmark | collected 2008
GAACAACGTTCATCAATGCGCTGTCAGTTTGACAATGAGGAAGGCGGCCAACATGACCGCCATAATCAGACACGCTGTTATTTGTTCCTCGTGCATCTTCATTCAGTCTTCCTCCAACCAAACATGTTTCACATGATGCACTGCCCAGTCGAACACGCAGTACATGATATACCAATTTGCCACGGTAACCAGCACTGCCACCACGATAACGCCGATCACGAACCACGCAAATTCCGGAAGCCCTAGAAACATGTCAATTCCTCCATTCACCCTTCGACTTATCCCTACAACTGCATTATACAACAAGCAAGTGATAATTTTTGCGATAATTCGAATTAATGAACAACGTTCATTTATTACCGCTCACCAGACACATAATAGCGATACCTAACATAGTGCCCACTACAAGTGCAATATAATGCGACAGCATCTTAACCCTCCCATCTAAGCCAACAGTTCCAGCTCCTATAATACCCGCCGGTCGATATCTCGTTCCCGGTCTGGTCTCCCGGCTGCCCTCCGGCCACGCCCCCGAACTCGTTAATATGCGCGCCCACGAGCATACCGTCTCCGAGATACAGCTCCACGTGCCCGGTGCCCGCCGATATGTCGCCCTCGAACAGAACGATATCCCCGCGCACCAAATCCGACGCTGCCGGGTTCCCGTTGTACCGTTTGAACCCTAATCCCGTGAACACGCTCGACATGTTGTAGGTCGAGGGAGAGGGGAACGGAACGTCCCATCCGTTCTCGCGGAACGCCCAGGACACAAGGCTCGAGCAGTCGAAGTCCACGCCACCGTCCCGCGTCGGCTGGTCGTATCCGTGGCTGTTGTCGTCGGCGATTCCGACTGCCCACAAACACGCGCCCTCAACGCCCGATCCTCCGGGTGCCACGCTTCCCGATCCGGAGTTCAGGTTCTGAGCGCTGATCTTGGTGAACATCGTCGTCTTCGTCCAAGAGCGGCGAGTGCGGTTCAGAACGTATACGTTGTCTTCCCACGTGCCGGTATTCTTGAATCTGTAGAAGTCTATATCGTTGAAGTATATATAGCCGTCGTTGCCTACAGTTCCAATGTAGGCGTTCTCAACGCCGCCTTTCTTAGTGGCGCTGATTATGATCACGCTCGCCATATCGATTCCTCCCGGCGGATCTATTTCCCAGTAGTTTCCGTAGTTCAACGCGAGAACGACGTTTCCAGCCCATTCCGGCTTGCATCCCGGCGTTCCGGGGTTAGCATGACTAGGATACCATTTCGAGTACTCCACAACCGATTCTATCACGCTAATCGAATTCGGCGGGTAAAGATGCCCCCATTCGCTGTAATTAGGGTCTCCCGACGATTTAACGTCTCCGATGATGCAATTCAATATCAGTCCCGTGTCCAGCTGGAAATCCACGTAGTCTCCAACGCCTCCGAACGCTTCGGTGCATGCGATCACGTATCTTCCTTCTATGATGGCGAATCCCTCCGCATCGTAGTTCTCACCGGCATCCGCCCGAAGCTTGTACTGCAGCGAATCGGGCGCGGTTATCAGCGACCAGCCCATATAGGTGTAAACGCAATTTCTACCGCCTAGCTGCGGCACTATCTCCCGCGCCATTACAATCCCATCCTAACTATATCCCTGAACCAGTTGTTGAGCTTCATCGACTCGTACCGAACGCACCCCATGTCGTACGCCTTTTTCAGGTTAGCCAAATGGGGCGAGGATTTGAAACCTTTGAGCAGCAGAGTGTTCGGCTCATGGTCTTCCGTCGTGGCGGCGAACACGTGGCGGCACTGGCGGTCAACGTCTTCCGACACGTAATAGCAACCGTTTCGGTTGTCGCGCCATATTCCGATAGCATCGTCGTAGTAAAGGAGCGTGAACTGGTATTCGGCATTCTTGCCCTTTCTCGCGATGAACTTCGGATTGTCGCGCAACCACTTGTTCTCGGCCGCGTACGCCGCATAGTCGCTGCCCGCTATCGCCTGGTAGAAGCGCGTGCCCTTCTTCGCCTCGATCAGCTCAGGGGGCGCTACCATCTGCGTCAGGAACTCGCCGCGCCTCCATACGTCCGTCTTGTAGGGAAGCTCCAACTTGAAGTAGTCCATGTAGGGGTTCGCCGAGGTCACCGCGTTTCCCCAGAACATGCAGGTTACGTCGTAATCTCGAGAGCCAGGGCGGGCGATGGTCTCATAGAGTTCGAGGAATGCCGTCACCTCGTCGGGAAGGTACGTTTGGAACCCCTTGTCGATGACGAACTCGTCGAAGAGGATCGTGTCCACGTTGTCCAGCGCGTCGGACTTGAGCTTGCGCGCCGTTGACAGCGCTTGCGCGTAGCCGCATATCTCCTTATCGATATGAAGGATGTTGGATTCAGCCCAGAGCGCATGCCCCGGGAACTCCTTCTGCACGTGGTTGAACAGTCGCCCATCCTTGCGGGTGGCCAGGTTCTTCAACTCCTCCTCCGTGCGGCGCAGGTACATGAAACGCCTTCCCGTGCGCAGGTATCGCTTGACGTAGTGCTGCAGCCCCGTATACGTCTTGCCCGCGCCTCGGATTCCGTAGATGAAATTGAACAGGCAGTTGTACGAAAGCGTTTTGGATATGTCCCAGTATTTAGCCATCATCCTCCTTTGACTTATCATCCCTTGAACTTAGAAGCCCCTGCCATCATGGATGTCCAAGCGACAGGGGCTAAGTCAAAGGGCGCTAACCGAAAAGACTATCACAGAGGGGGCTGTTCTCCGTATGCGCCCGTGCCCGTTTCACCGGGTGCCCCACAGACGCAGAAGATAGCTTGCTTTCCGGCGCACAACCATCATACATCACTTCTCTTGAATTGTCACGCGGAATCTATCGTTTTCCAAAACCGACTGACCGGTCGGTTTGTTCTCCGCACCCGTTGACGGAACGCCTGCGTACGCCGACCACGCGCCGACGCTTCCGAAGAAGTGATTCACGTCCAGGTTGCCCGCGTATCCGGGCACCTGCCCGTCGGACGCGTACTGCCAGCAGCCGACGAGTCCGTCCGTCTCCGGAGGCTCGCCGGGGTCGTAGTCGAGTCCCGGGCGCAGCACGTCGGGGTAGCTCGCGATCCAGCGCATGCAGTTCTGCTCCACGCCGCCCTGGTTGAAGCGCCAGGGGTTGGCGTAGATCCACGGCCAGATGCCCGTCTGATCATGCACGATCTTCACGAACTCGTTGACCCACTCAACGCTTTGGTCGCCCTCCCAGTCCAACACCGGAACGCCTTCGCCGAAGTAGTTAGAGGTGTTGTTGATGAAGTGCGTCGCTTCCATGGCGGGAGAATTCACATTCGCGAAGTGGTAGAACCCCCAGGGCTTTCCGTGAGCGCGGCACCATTGCACCCAGCTGTCGCAATAGCCGTCTACGAACCCGACTCCTTCCGTCGCCTTGCAGATGACGAAGTCGACGTTGGGAAACACCGAATCCGCGTCCAACCCCGCTTGCCAGTTCGATATGTCGATGCCCCTAAGCATTCTTGATCAGCTCTTTAAGTTCTTCCCGTAGCTCCTTAATCTCGCTCGCAATGTCGTTAAGTGTGCTAGTAAAGTCCTTAAGAGTACGATTGTACAGGTAAAACATGCCCACGCAAGCCACAATAGGGAAGCCCAGACTACCGATAAGAGTGACAATATCGTTAACATCCATCTTTGATTCCTCCTAATTAGAATACCAGTTCATGCTTATATTGAAGGACAGCCCCGCCAGATACACCATGCCGTCGGTGGAGGCGTTCAGGGAAACGACCCCGTTCGTCTGCACCGCCAGCACGTCAAGGCGCGTGTCCACGACCACGGGAACGCGAACCTCGGTCGACGGCCGGCATTCCGGAGGCAGCGTCGTGAGCGTCGCGCCCGGCGTGTAGTTCATGATCATGCAGTCGCCCATGAACTGCACGTCGTTCACGCAGGACAGCATGACCCGCTCGCTGGTGAACATCGCTTCGGGGGAGGGGGCGTGGACATACGCCCCCTTGAAGGTCTTGAAGAAGTTGGGGTTTCCACCGCCTGTAGGATCGTTAGGCATTATGCGTTTCCGATCCAAAACGAATTGTCTAATGAAAGCGTGATTGTCTGCTCGGTTATGATGAAATCCATCGAAGCACCACCTCTTCCTATTTTTCAGCATCCGCAATGCCGAAACAGCTTTTCGATTTGTAATGCGCCAATGTTGGAACCGTGTCGATCACGCATCCGACGATGTTGACCGTACCATTTCCGTTAACGGTCTCGCCGTTTTTGAAAATGCATCCGGTTACTAGGTGCCTATCTTGAATGTCTGGAGTGTGGCAATCGAAAGTCTTGTTGATTTTACAATTCGCGATTATAAACTCACCAGTGAAGAACCAGGCCGTGCCAGGGGTCGTTTCTTTTTTGTTGAGCGTGCAGTTATCGATGTGGATGACCGTGTTAGGCGTCAACAATCCGTTCGTGTCCATGTTCCAGCATATGGAATTTGACATTTTGACGTTCGGGTCTCCCCACATGCTGAAGTTGCCTTCGAATCCGTTAATAGAGTAATTGAGCGCCATACCTGCCGGCGAATAACAGATTTGGCGAGTTGTGTTGTAATACAGGCCGTTTATTACGATTCTTGGCTTTACGTCTGGTTGTGAACCAGAAGAAACGCTTTTAACAGCTTTTATAAAGATGTTTGCTCGATTAGAATTTGGCTCGTTTAATGTGCAGTTGTTTATATACAAAGTCCCTTGAAATGTTAGCTTCACGTCTGTTCTAAAGTTGATGCAAGCGTAGTTGTTAGCACGCGAGAACATATCAACGTTGCTTATAACGGCGTTCGCGTTTCCGTACGGTAGCGTGAACGTGCAGCTTCCAGTCAGTTTGCTATTTGTTAGATTGTAAGTTCCGAATGCTCCGTAATGGTTGTCAACTCTGTTCAACACGCAGTTAGAGTAAGTCATGCAGTCGCACCAGTCGCTCCCGACAACACCCCAGCCTCCTACTCCGAGCATGTTGTCAACATGGCAGTTGAACGTGCTGTTGAACCCGATGATATAGCTGTAGTGAGATGCGTTAGTGGTGACGTTGTCTGACGAGTTGTTATTTCCCGAGATATTGCTTACTTTAACGTTTGCGCAAGCGTTGACGAAAATTAACCCGTTGCTTGGAAGAGAATCAGCGTTCGCAGGCGGAACGGACAGCGGATTGAACGTGATATCCTTGACTGTAGTGTTGTTTCTACGCACGCGCAGGAAATTCGGAATGTTGGCCTGCTCCGAATTGTCGTACGTGATGGTAGCCCCGGCGAACTCCACTGGCCGTTCCCAAAGGGAATGAACGTTAGAGCACGTGAACGTTCCGGTGTTCGGTATGTAGAACGGCGACGTGATGAGCATTCCCGCTTTGTCGTACGCCTTGACTTCCCGATGGTAGATCGTCGTCCCCGTCCCTTCTCGAGCCCCCAGGTTCCAACCGTCGTTCTCGTTCTGGATCATCGCGAAGCAGCCGTTCAGCCTGGCATCGGGGCTGGTGACGGAATCGGCCGTGACGCTCCCCGAGAACGTGAAGGTCTGCGCGTCGTCGGCCTCGATCGAGTACACTGGCTGAGGCGAGTTCGCCAGCAGCACGAACTCCATATCTAGCAGGCACGAGGTCTTGACTTCGGCCTGGAAATTGCACTTCACCTTACCGCCGTGCTGCACGACGGGGATGCCGTTAGCGTTCGCGTAGTTGTGCGCGGCGACGATAGCTGCGCTGTCATCCGTCACGCCGTCGAGCTTGGCTCCGAAGTCCTTGTAGGTGACGTACACCTTCTTGCGTGCGGCGATCTCGTCATCGAAATCCGAGGCTTGCTGCTTCAAGCCCTCGATATCGTCCTTGTTCTGCGTCACCTGCCCCTGCATTGCCGAGACTTCCTGCCGATACTGCTCAACCTGAGCGTTGTAGTTTCCGGTTAGCGCCCAGTACTGGGGGTCTGAGATGTCGATCCCGACCGGGACGAACGTCTTGGACGTGTAGGAATTCCCTTTATGGATGACGATCTCCAACGGTTCGTAGCTGTTCGCGCTAGACCACTCCGGCGGGTCGGCGAACACGGGCACGTAGCGCATCCCGGTATACTCGTATCCGGGGCTGGTCGGGCACGGAACGCCCGGCATTTGATCTGTGACGGTCGCGGTGACGCTCGCGCTCGCGCTTCCCGCGCCCACCGTCATGTTCTTGGTTGATTCTGCCATGTTCTTCTCCTTTACCATTTGATGATCAGGTGCCCGTACGTCTCCGAATCGTCCGGGTTCATTCCCGTGTCGAACTGCAGGAATTGCCAGGTGGCGGGAATGTACGCCTTGAAATGACCGTCGTCTCCCAGGCCGAAGCATACGAACTTGACGATCCTTGCTACCAGGCATTGCAGGTTCGCGTCGATCCAGTTGATGATCGAATCCAGGTACAGATGCACGTATTCTCCGTTCTTGACGGCATCGACCTCGTTTTCCAGCGCGTCCACCTGCGCTTTCAGCTGGTTGTAGAACACCACCAGATCGGGCACGTTCTGGCCTTGCTTGTTCAGGTTCTCGATCACCTCGTTGAGCTTTTCGGTTACTTTCGCAAGCACCTCGTAATAGCTCAGCTCGTCGCCGTAGACGGCCGGCAGAACCATCTGCACGTAGTAGCGAAACGGCGCTACGTCCGGTGTGGGCTGGTTCATGCGCTCCTCCTTACCATATCGTCATGAAGCATTCGCGCAGCGCTTTATCTTCCACTACGTCACGGTCTATATTAACGAACGTGTCTCGCCAAATCAAGAGCAGTTCGGATTCCGCCTTGTCATGCCCGGTCTCCGTGCGCGACAGCTTGTTGTCGTAGCTGCCGCTCGAATTCGATTTGCCGGAATCGGTCGTGGAAGCGTCGGTGAAGTCTGCGGTGGACGCGTAGTTTCCCGCCTTGATGTTGTCGAAGTTGAGAGCGCTCATAGGCGTGTCGCTGAAAATGTCCTGCGCGTTGCTGGTAGACGTCGCGCTGGTGTTCGCGGCATTCGAGGCGGTGCCGGTCGCGTCTTCCGTGATCGTCCGCGTGTGGTCGATGAGGGGCTGGATCCCCTTCGCCGTGATCTCCGACAAATACAACTGGTTGTAGTACGGCATGATCATGAACATCGCATCGCGCAGGTTCCAACGGAAAAGACCTGAGGTTTCCGAACCTATCTCGTACGCCCAGTAATGGCGTATGATCTTGTCGTTCAGCGTCTGCCTATACGCTTCGTCGAAGATCGGATAGTCGGCCAAGCCCAGCTTGTCGTAAGCAGCATGCCAGTTGGCCTCGATGTTCGGCAGCTTCGCATCGGCAAGCGTCTGTTCGACCAGCCAGCGAAGCTGCAAGGTGTACTTGCTCATTCCCCGTTCGCCTCCAACCCGTTCTCCTCGGCGTACTCGCTTTCATTGAACTCTCCGTCGGCGATAGCCCACTGCTCCTCTTGGCGCTTCTCCGACACGCGGAAATGCACGTCCACGTCGAGTCCGAAGATCTCGTTTATCTGCTTGCACGCGAACTGCCGGGATTCGAGGCGGCAGAGCCGCTGCGCCTCGGTGCCGCCGAGGCTTGCCAGCATCTCGTCCACGATGACGCGTTCCGATTTGGACTCGGAGCTGGCTATCCCTAAGAATCCGAGCGCCTCCTTCCAGTACTTGTCCTTGAGCTCGTAGAGCTGTTCGGCGACGTACGGAGACGAGTTGTCGAGGATGTCGATGGATTCGAGGTCGAAGTCCTTGTCCGTCATGATAAGGGGTTTGTACTCGTCCACCTGCGCCATCATGTTCTCGAAGCTCAGGCGCTGCTTCTGCGAGCATTTCACGACGCGAGGGGTCTTCTGCTGGTGGACGTTAACGTCTATCGCCCGGTCTATCGCCCACAGCTTCTTGGCGTACATGTTGAGCGCGAACCAGGTAGGCACGCGAAGATTCGAGTTCCAGATTATGACGGAGTTCTCGATGGTAAGCGGGATGTTGACCCCCATCACCGAGTAGGCTATGCGGTTCACCGGCTGCGAGTAGATGTCGAAGTTGCCCTCCAACATGCACTGCATGATCGCGTAGCCCTCCGGGCTGCGCTGAACAGGGTCGAGCGCGATATCCTCGTCATGCAGGAACACGCAGAAACCGTCGCGAAGGAGCCACCATTCGATCTGACGCTCGTTGATGCCCTCGGGAAGGTTCTCCCATTCGAACACGCTCATCGCCAGCTCGTACAGTCGCATCTGCCACAGGAACATGGTTTGCGAGTTCATCGCCGCGTTGTCCATGTCCCGCTGGTTCTTCTTGGCGTTTTTGGGCATGTATCCCCACGGTAGTCCGTACGGGGTGGTTTGCACTTGCAAAGGGTTCATATGCACCTCCTTAGATTATGTTGTTCGGTAGAGAATAGTTGCCCACGTCGTCCGTGTGCCAGAACGTGACTCCGGAATCGAGCAGCCTGTTGAACATCGCAAGGTAGCCGGCCGGAACAGATCCGCTCATGTTCGCGGCGACGGTCTTCACGTAGTTCCATGAAGCGCGCCCCGTGATGTTCGGCGTTTTCACGACGGAAACGTTGTAGCCGTACACGCTCAAAAAGTCGTCGATCTGGCGCGCTATCTCGGCTCGGCACGTGTACTTGCGGATGCCGACGGTGTAGGTTCCGAAGTTCACGAGCGCGGTAGTCGAGTTAGTGCCTCCGCGCTGCGTGTTGGGAGTCTTCGATGCCTTCGAGAAGTTCGCGAAGGTGTTCGTCAGGTCTTGCGCTCCGTTGATCGTCGAGTTGATCATGCTCGCGGCAGCCCCGGCGACGTTTCCGGATGCCAAGCCCTGCATGGCTCCGCCGATGATGTTCTGCGTGGAGTCGATGAAGGAGTTCACGTAGGGCAGCTGGCTCATCGAGTTGAACGACAAGCCGAACGACGTGTCCACCTGGGACGCGCCGAGCATGTTCGCGAACGCCTGGTACACCCAGTTGCATGTGGGGTACTTCTCCAAGTAAACCGCGCCTTCGACGAAGCGGTTCACGCCGTTGTAGTTCAGCGGTATGTAGGCCAGACGCGAGTTCGCATCGCACCCGCCGGTCTTCTGCAAGCTCAGCGTTCCGGGCGTTCCGCAGAATTCGAGCCGGAACTGCTGGTCGGCTCCGGTGAAGTTCGTCACTTCGGCGTATTCGAACGGGTAGCAGAACATCTTGTTGTTCTTCGGAACGTAGCCGTCCAGATTCGTGAATCCGAGCGCGTAGTCCTTAGTCGTCTGAGGGGTCGCCGCGTTGGAGTCCACCCAGTAGCCCCAGCCGTCGGACTTCTTGACGATAGTCGGGATGGCGGCTCGCGGAACCATGTAAACCTGGCTCACCGCGTCCTGCTGGCCGTTGTCGGACAGCGCCTTCATGAAGCCCTTGAAGTCGTCCACGGTCAAGAAGACGGACAAGCTGGTGCCGCTGGTAACGCCCATGTACTTGTCCCCGCCGTTGTTGACGTACGTTCCGTCCTTCAAAGGCTCCACGGCGCTGGCAACCACCATGTAGCAATCCATGTCCTCGTTGTCGATCACCGAGTACGTGCATTTAAGCTCGCCCGGGTCGATCCCCTCGTCCTTGACGTGAGCGCCTATCGCGTCGTCGTTCACATGCTCGCGCTCCACGAAGCACGGCTTCAAGTCATAGTCGAACATGTAGGTCTGCACGTAATCCAGCTCCAAGTGCAAGCGCGTCGTGTTCGCCGTCTTGTACTCTGCGCGGGTGATGAACGCGTAGAACCATTTAGTCCCGAAGTTCTCGTTCTGGAACATCACGTAGTTGTAATTGTAATACTGCTCGGGGTTTCCGTCCACGTCGATGGCCGATTCAAGACGCTGGTACGTATAGGTTGAAATCGTCCGCCGAGCGTCCATGAACGAAGCTACGCCCGACATCTGGGCGTTCAGGTTCGGATACCATCGAACGTGCTTGTAGTTCGGGTTCCACGGAACCGTCCCTATGCGGATCTCCGTGCTGGGCTGGTACATTTCTCACCTCCTTCGGAAAGGAGGGCGGGAAACGAATCCCGCCCTCGATGGAACATAGGCTATGCGGTGACCGTGATGGTCGACGAGCCCTTCTTCGTGCCGTCCTGGATGGAGGTTGCCGTGACGGTGAGCGTCGTAGCCGTCTCGTTGGCCGCCACGTGCAGGTACCCGCCGTTGGTGACGGTCGTTCCGGATGCAGCGCCTCCGGCCACCGTCCACTGCACGCCCTGGTTCACGATGCCGGTTCCGACCACGGCCGCGCTCAGCTGCAGATCCGCGCCCTTGGAAAGGGTGGCGGTCGCCGGCGTGACCGTCACGCTCGTGATGGTCGGGGCGGTCGGGGTGAAGGCGGCCGCCTGCCCGAACGGCGAGCAGCTGATGGTCTTCCACACATGGTGCCAATGGTTCCAGTACAGCCCTTCGCCGTTGAACCACTGCGCGGACTCCACGTAGTTGTCCAGCACCATCCACCAATCGCGCGACACCAGCACCGCCGGCACGGTCTCGAGCAGCGCGATCTCCTCTTCCGTGAAGCGGTGGTAGTTGGGGTCGAGCTGGCCGGTGGCCGGGTCGGTGAACAGCGCGTCCATGCGAACCCAGTCGAAGTCGGTGAACGTGTCGACCGTGATCATGCGCGCCTGGAACTCGCGGTACTCCAAGTTGAAGGCGGTGGCCAGCACGTTCATGTTCATGGTGGCCTTGAACTTGGCGGTTACGATGAAGTACTGGTCTTCGAAGTCCGTGTGGGTGGTCACGCCCGCCATGTTGTACTTCGTGGACTGGTACTGGAAGAGGTCGGACATGTACTGGAACTGCGTGGCGATGTCGATCGCGTTGTCCTTGCCGATCGCGGGAATCTCCACCGAGCCGATGTAGCCGTTGAGGAGGCACTTGGCCAGGAAGTAGCGCATGACGTAGTACTCGTCCGTGTTGGCGCTGGTGTAGAGCGACTCGATGATGCGCGCGATCAGGTCGCTAACGCCAGTCCAGGACAGGAACGCCTGGCGCAGCTGCTGGGAGGAGACGGTCGTCTTGTAGAACTTCTGGAAGTTCATGCGGTGGAACGCGGTGCGCACGTCGGGAAGCTCGCGCTTGGCGAACGTGTCCTCCGCGCCCTCGGGGTAGAAGCCGTGAACGTCGGCGAGGTTGACGAAGATTTCCTCGATCGTGTCTCCGAACTCGAGGTACCCGCGCTTGAACACCGCCCAGGGGTTGCGGTACAGCTTGGAGGTCACGATGGTGAGGCCGATGCGGTTCACGAGCGCGTTGAGGAAAGCGTTGCGCGCGGGCTGGTAGCTAGTCAGGTACTCGCCGATGGCGTGGATCTCGTCGGTGGTTCCCGCAAGCTCCACGTAGGCGCGATTGTTCGAGTCGTAGGTTGCCGGGATCCCGCGAGCCGCAAGCGCGGACGCTACCTCCGGGGTCTCGTTGATAGTCGCTTCGACCGCCTTCTGCGCGGCCGTCTCGCGCGCTGCCGTATCTCCCGCCTTCATGACGATCGGCGAGTCGGCGGCTTTCATATTAGGTTGCTTCACTGCCATAATATCTCCTTAATCCCAGATCTCGTCGGCCGAGCGGATCGGCTCGCGCCGAACTTCCTCGCCGATCTCGTTCACATGGATCAGCGTCTGGCCTTCGACGGCGAAGAACCGGTCGGCGTACTTGCGGCGCGACTCGTCGCGCTCCTCGCGGTAGCGGTCGCGTTCGGCGATGGCCTCGTCGCGCTCCGCGTTCAGGCGGTCGCGCTCCGCGTCCCACTCCTCGCGCTCGTTTCGCCAGCCCTCGCGCTCGTCCCAGCGGTCGTCGAGTTCCGCCGCGTCCTCGTCGATTCGCGCGGCCATCTCGAGCCGCTTGTCCTCGTCCGGCTCCATGGCCAGCTCGCGCAAGCTCGGTTGGTACTTGCTCATAAACCATTCTCCTTTCTGATGACAAAATCACCTTCGTATAGTATAATACCGCCTTTTACGGTCTTGGAATAGAGTTTTCCCGGAAATTTCGCGCCGACATGGAAATTATCCCATGTGACGTGAGGGTGGCACGATTCGGGCAACCCCGCGCAATGCACGGTGAGCTTGCCTCCCTCGTCCTCGATGTAGGTCTTCGGGCGCAGGAACCTGGCGCGCTGAAACGTGCTTTCGAGCTTCCACGCTCCCAGACGGTAATCGTCCACGTCAAGCTCTTCCGGGATCTCGGTTCCGGCCAGATGGAGCGAATCGGTGTCGGCGTAGAGGAAACGATCCTTCACCTTCTGCGCGCTCCGTATCGTCTTGTTCCTAGCCCAGGCCGTGATGAAAGCCCCGGCCGGCAGGTACATCCCCTCGGTCTGCTCCGGGTCGAGCAGAGGGTAGCGCACTATGCCGTCCTCGCACATGACCGGCCGGCGGCTCCGTTTGACCGGATGCGTCGCCATCTTTCCGTACGAGGAGTTCATCTTGAGCTTCGCCATGTAGCGCTTGCCGGCGTTGCCCTCCTCGGCCGCATGCACCTTCTCCTCGTTGGCCGCCATGATGAAATCGTAGAAGAGCTTGTTCGATGCCTTGAACTTCCAGCCCTTGCCGTAGCGGATGGAATAGATGTCGTAGTGGTCGCGCAGAAGCGCCAAGTCGACGCTTGTCAATACCAGCGTCTGCTCGCCCTTCGAATCCACGACGTACTCCGTCGGCATGAAGCTCAAGTTGCCTTTCAACTGCAAGCATGGGATGAAGCCGGGTTTGAGCTTGAAGTCGACGGTCACGGTCTGTATGTAGAGCGGATATCGAGGATCCGGGACGTACTCTCCTTCGAAGAGCATCGGATCGCCGTACGGCAGGATCTCGCCTCCGACTCCGGCCATGACGGAAGGGTACAGGCTGTTAACGTCCAGGACGATTCCCTCCCCGATGTCGCGCCCTTTGAAATCGGGATTCACGTACGTGAAGCCGCCCTTGTAGCATGGCCGGATCTCCGCGTCGTAGTCGCACACTGGAAACGTCCGTCTGAATCCCTTCTCTCCGCCTATCGTCTTCTTGTACTCGGCGATGGCGTTCGATCCCGCCGTGATCCTGGTCGCGCCCTGGTCGATCAGCTCGCCCAAGGCGCGCGCCACGATCCTGACATCTGCCGATATGTAGTCTATCTCCTGCTGCGTGAGAACGTGATCGGGATCGCGATGCTCCGCATAGTCTATCTCGAGCTTCGCATCCTCTTCCTCGAAGCCGAACGCGCGCGGAATCTTCGCGACCGGCAAGCTGATGATCTTCAACGAATCGCAGAACTCGATATAGTGCCCGCGCCCGAAATAGAGCTTGATCGTGTAGAACTGGTTCATGTCGCTGATCAGCGTCGTGAACCGGTAGGGCGCTTGCTCTCCGTGGCTGGGAATCCATTCCCATCCCGCGTCGAGCAGATGCGATATTATGAACTTCCCGTCGAATTTCAGGTTGTGGAAGTAAACGCGAGCGTCCGGGGCGCGCTCGCACCATTCCATGAACCCTTCGATGGAAGTTCCGGTCGTTATATCGTAGGTTTTCAAGGTGCAAGCAGCCCACGCCCAAACTCGCGTCCGGGTCAGGTCGTCTGCCGTCGTTTCGAAATCGGCCGTGAAGTACTGCATATCATAGCTCAGCCCATCTGTCGAGGATGTAGCCCATCTTGTCGGCGCGGTCTTCAGGAGCGTAGATGTACTCGATGTTCAAAAGCTCGTCTCCTGACTCGAAGAACTCCATGAGCTTGCCCGCGTTGGACTTCATCATGGATTCGATCTTCCTCGCGATCTGCGATATAGCCGCATCGAACTCGGAGTAGCCGCCGAACACCGTGTCGAGGCCTTTGATATAGTTCTTGTAATACCTGTTCAGCCTTTCGTAGGAACTCGTAGCGCTCAGCTCCTCGTAACGCTTGATGAAGCGCTTGAGGGCGATGGGTGAGAAGTCTCGCGCGGTGCGCTTGTCGGGAAGGAGGCTGTTCTGCTGCAACGTTCCCATGCGTCCCAGGGTCTGGCCGTAGTCGATCCCCAGCTTCTTGCGCCGCAGCGACTTGCGCCGCTCGTTGACGGCTTTCGCGATCTGGAACTCCCGCACTTCGTAGCGCGTGGCAATGCCTCCCTCTCCGACATTCGTCAAGTCCAAGGCTCCTTTGCGCGTGGCGCGCAGCAAGCGCGCGACCGTGTTGTTAAGCACGCGCGCGCTCTTGATCTCGGCTTTGACTTCCTTGTAGCTTACCGGCTCGGGCATGAACTGGGCGTTGGCGGGATTCGCCCGCATAGCCCGTCGAATGGCGTTGTTGTACTTTCGGACTGCGGAGTTGAGGCGCGAACGCTGGCTTTCAGTCCATTTAATCTTAGGTTCTCTCTGCATGTCAGCTCCTCACCGTTTTCCAATCTGACGTAGCACCCCCTGGTCTCCACCGTGAAGTACAGTTGGAACGCGGCGACCAGCTGCATGTTGACGTAGAAGTGGAAACGCTTTTCCATGCTGTCGTCCAGCCATTGCGTTCTGACGCAGATCTTGTCCATGAAACTGGAAAGATGCTTCCTAGACGAGAAGAAGAACGTACAGTCTCCGTACATGAAAGAGTAAGGCGATTCCTTCAACTCGTAGAAAACGCCGTTTTTCGAAGGCATGGCGCACCTCCTTTCAATAACGATATTTGATATGCTTGGAAACAGCTTTCAGCGCTTGCGAATGCATGACGAAGACGAGTCCGATATAATCGTCTATGACGTAGCGGCGCACAAGCTCGCGCAGGTCGTTTATGTCGTCCCGCTTCATATCGAACTTGTCGTCCTTGGTGAACATGTATTCGATGCGCCCGTTATGATGGCGCTTGAAAACGGCCACGCCTTGAGGGACGACGGCATGCGCCCATAGCTCTTTCTTCAACACCCTGTTCGACGAGTCCGCTACGAACTGCTCCATCAAATCCTTGTCTGCAAGCGACAACATGGCTTCCTCCTGAAAAAAGGCCGCACGCTGGGTGCGGCCTGTGATTGAGAACTTTAAGCGACTTCGAGGGTGAGCATCGTGCCGCGCTTGACCTTCACCTGCTTGACGACCACGTTGATAGGCTCCTCGTAGGTTGGCGCGCCGTAGACGGCGAACATCTTCTTGAGCGAACCCCACACGCCGTTCGACACGCACTGGTAGCTCTCGCCCTTGTCGTCGATGAGGACGATGCGCGGGGCTTGCTCCACGGTGCCGTCCTCGTCTGCGATTTCGATGATCTCGACGAACAGGTCTTTCAGCGCGATCTGCTTGTTGATGAAGTCGTCGATCTTGTGCGTCGGGTTGTTGGACGCGTTGTAGATCAGCTTCTTGGCATCCGCTCCAAGCTCGGGGTTCACCGAGCAGAACGTGTTGTCCTCGGGCTTGGCAAGCTCGGCGATGGCGTACGTGCGAGCGGGCGCGAGGTCGTTGACGGGCATTTCCTCGGCGATGGCGATGTCTTTGTTCTCAGTCATGGTTTTCTCCTTCTAGTCTATTAGTTTAAGCGTCGATGACGGTAGCGTTTTCGAGGAACGTTTCAACGGGCATGGAATAGGTCTTCTCCTCGCCTTCCACCCACTTGATCGTGCAGCCCTTGGGCAGCGCCACGCCGGCATCGCGGAAGGCGGTACGCGCTTTACGGGCGTTCATGTTGGTGTCCAGCACGACGTACTGGGCGACGACGGCCACATTCGGCGGCGTGGAATCGTCAAGCTCGTAGGCGGTCAGCTCGAAGCTCTTGAAAGTGCGGGTGATAGCAGCCATGATATAATCTCCTTTGATCGGTCGGCTTGCTTTGACGATATCCATTATACGCGGGTTGAAAGAGAAAAGACCGGAATCCGGTCTTTTCATAGAATCTTCACAAATCAAATTTTAAAAATATAGAATTAAATCTCTTTTAAACTCCCTTTCATCTATGCCAGCTATATAGCCTTTTTCAGCCCAATAGCTCAAATGTTTAGGAACGCTTCCATGCTCATGCCTATCACCGTTCAATTTGATGAAACCATGAAGCTTTGAAAGCTCGTATCCATTTAAATAATCTTGCTTTTCATGTTTCATCGATGCCTCCTGCAAATGTAAACCATTCCGATTGCATAAGCTATGATGGCGAATATGGTTTCAGCGTTCATCGCCGCTCACGCCTTAAAGTGTTATCAATAAAATATTCCTTTGATTTAACAGAAAAAATCGTAGGATGTTTGTATATAGTAGGCGATACCTTGATAATTTCAAACTGCCTATATGTTAATGATATATAATCATCTGACATATCGAAGTCGGTTATATATTCAACTTCGTCAGGCTCATCCCCTGCAATAAAGCATTCTTTAAATTTCCAGCTTTTAACTTCATGAATCATGATTAGCCTACTTTCTTCATGGAAACGAAAATGTAAGACGGATGTTTTTCCATGAATTGAAGATATTCGCATGCTGCTTTGATCGTGTCACAGTGCATATGCTTCAACTCGTAAACTTTGGTTTCTTTGTTAAGTTGGTAATATTTGATTACGTAGAACATGGTAGGCTCCTTTGACTTGTTTAACTGGCACTTACAATATAACAGCCGCCTTACTCATTGTCAAACTGACAGCGCATTGATGAACGTTGTTC
>UMCM01049310.1_pt1 | contig 16570 bp, 25 predicted proteins | sample 1964231 | NCBI WGS metagenome assembly UMCM01 (sample SAMEA4835968, study PRJEB28245) | human gut metagenome | biome: gut microbiome; material: fecal sample | place: Denmark | collected 2008
AAGGAGACGCAAATGGAAAAATACAATGTTAAGCTGATGAACAACAAAAAAGGATATTTGAATTCTTTCAAAGGTGAATTAGGTGAAAAATTTCTCTTCCTAGGTTTCAAAGAAGAAAGAAATAACTTCAAATCAGAGTTCACAAAAGAAGAAATAAAAGCGATTGATGAAAGATACTTAGAGTTTATTGAAGAGGTTTAGAGTTAATTCTTGACAAATATAAAGTAATTTGATAATATTGTCTTATAGAAAGGAGATTAAATAATGGCAATACGAAAAGATAGGGAAATAGTAGCTTATAACCCTATTACAGAAGAAGAACTACACTTTAGCTGTAAAGCTCAATGTGCTAAGTATTTCGGACTTAAAGCTAATACAGTTGTCAAGTGGTTTGATATTGGTAGACCTATAATTGAACTGCTAAGAGAGCAAGATAATAAGCAGGCAGCAATTGAAAAACAAGACAAGTTAAAAGGCTTTGAATTATTTACGATAAAAGAATGGAATGTTTTTGATAATTAATTACGAAGACATGAAAATAGAAAGTTTTGGTGAAAAAACAAATGAAATTATTTAACAGAAAACCTAAGGACAAAATTAAAGTAGCAACAGCATTTACATTAAAAGGATTAACAAAACAAGTAATTCAATTAGAACAAAAAGGGTTTGTTAAACAAGGAGAAATCCAAAGCGCTATGTTTGACGGAACTACTGTGGCTTATAAGCAAGTAATGATCAAGAAAGCTAGTGAATAATATGTGTAAGAAACGTAAATACACAAAAATGGGTGCTTTATACTCAATAGCTAATGCCCAGCATAATAAAAAGAGTAAGAAAAATAAAGATGATAAAATACCGGTTAGAGCTTATTACTGTAAGTGGTGCAATTTATATCACTTATCAAGTCAACAAAGACTAAACATAAAGACAGGAGTAATTGGATAATGAAAGATGAATTTACATACTACACAGTATCTTGGATATTGGAAAAAGAAATTAAATCACGTAAGTTTTATAATAAAAAAGAGGCTTTAAAATGGAATGAATTGCTTCCAGAAGAACAAAGATATGAAGTTAAAAAGCATACAGAAATAATTGAGGTTATAGCATAATGACAAACGAAGAAGTATACGAAAGAATCACTAGCGTACTAGAAGAACAAGGTATCGCAATGAACCAATTTGAGTCAAAAGTTAAAGCTGAAACAGGTAAATATCCTAACTTAAAAATAACTAAATCACGTTTGAGCTTACCGAATACCGTAGCGTTCCCTTATCTTACTATGTTTTTCAATGATGATGAAATGCACGAACTTACCCTTAAAAAGATTGATAGCGTAGGAGATAACGGAGAAGCGTTTGACTTACTAGATGAGATATTGTCTAGTTTAAAGCCAAGTAAAGAGTATCTATATAAGCAACGATTGAAGCGTAGAATGCAAAGAGAGGTAATGAGATAATATTACACAAGTACACAAGTGAAATTAATAGTTCAAAATATCCACGGTCAACAGCTAGAAAGATTGCTAACGACTTGAACAAGAAAGACCCTTTTAATAATTATCTAGTCAGCTTTGAACTTGGTTCTAAACGGTATATTATTGAAAAATTTGAAATTAGAGGAATGAATAGATGAAACGTTACTATGTAGAGGAAAATGATGAAGGCAAAGAGATTAAGCGAAAACTTACAACTTTTGCTAATGACGACTTAACACAGCTTTCAGATGATGAACTAGAAACATTATATTATGAATCATCGGCTCAATTTTTAGCTAAAGCAATGCACTTTATGAAGATTGAGAATGAACTGTTTTCAAGAAAGAATGTAATTGTAAGTGGTGAAATTCTAATAAATACTGGCAATAATATTATTGAAGCCATTAATCAGGTAAGCAATTGAAACATAGAAAAGAGTATAGCGTGAAATATGAAATTTGGTATAGCGCAATAGACGGAGATTATTATAAAACAAGCAACACGCTAGAAGAAGCAAATAATGATTTTGCGTTTGTATTAACAATGTATAGGCTTGTTCCTTTATTTGAAATGCGTTTAATTGAAATTGATTCACAGGGCGAATATAAAGTTATTAAGTCATTTAAAAATATGAAAGCAAATAATAAAGACATAGTTATGGCGAAAGCATATTATAATTCACGTACACGTAAAGGAGAATAATTATCTTTATATTAACAGATGATACAATAAGAAGTATAGCGTTGATTCAATTCGCTCATAAAAGGGCAAATAACAACTTTAATGATATTGTGGCACAATTATATCAACAAGAGTTTAAAACGCAAGAGAAAGCAAAATATGAGCATATAAGGCAAGCTAAGGAGAAAGCACTTGAAGAACAACGAATTAGTGAAGAAAATAAACGAAGAGTTAAAGCTGAAAAACGAGCCGAAGCTGACAGAATCGCAAGAGAACATGATAAGGCAACTGAACAACTTGACACCGAAAGGACGCAAGAAGTTAGTGGAAAAGATGAAAATGAGGGAGCTGTACCAAACGAAGCAATTAATGGCAATGTTGGGGCGGATTGGTCTAGCGTAAGTCCACAAGATTATTTAGACAAAGCAGTAAGTATATATCAAGGTTCAGGCGGTACAGCTTGGGTGACTTGGTAAAAAATAAATTAATTAAAAATAGAAAGTAGGTATATCATCTTTAAAATATGCTCAATTACAAAAGAAAAACAGCTATAAAGCTGTCTTTTTTTATTTTATGGTTTAGTTGCGTTTGGTCCAAATTCAGCGTCTAGTTCCACTTGTAACATGGTATCTTTAGGTAAATTAAGTTTACCCCATTTGTTTTGATAGTTTTCTAACATGCGTGTAGATCGTACATAGCGTACTGATACTCCATTAGATACATAGTAGCGTTTTGTGTCTGTACAATAAATAAGATACATTTCGATTTCCTTTTCGTTTTGTTTGCTTTCAGTTTGACCTGTAAGGCGTTTGTTTAGTTCTGTGATAAAATATGAGCGACAACTTTCTAAAGTGCCACCATGGACTTCTACTGACCGTCTAGGGCAACTTGTGCTTGAAAGTTCTTGATGTAGCTTCACAGTATCACGATTAGGAGTTAGTCCCCATTGTTTCATGTACTTAGCTACATCATCTAGTACCGCTTGTTCATTCCTTAAGAACTGGTTTAAATCTCCCTCTGATTGGCATACTTCCCAGCTGGCATAGTTTGCATTACCGTATGAGTTAGCACAATGCCATGCCATATTAGAGAAGTCAGAAGCCTGCAATCGTCCGTCAGAAGCAATGTAGACATGAGCAAAGCCGTTTGTTGGGTCATGAGTGGGTAGCCAACCATTGTAGAAGCCAGTGTTAGCACCATTTGAGCCTGCGTCATTGTGAATTACAACCCCAGTAGGATTATGCCCACGAACGCCAGCATTAGTTATATTCATTCTTTTTTATCCTCCGTTTGTTCTTCTTCAACTTCGGGAATACTTACACCATTCTTCTTGATAAGTTTAACCAAACCGGCAAACATAGGGCTGATACTTGCAATTAAATAAATAAATTGTCCTACGAAGTACAACAATCCTACGTCAATCACTGTTTTCGCAATGCCAGAGGTTGAAGGAGTTTGAGTAAAGTGAAAGACTGCGTATAAAATCCATAGCGAGAAAACTACCGTCAAATCAATTACAAGTCTACGCTTGAAAGGTGGGTTCATTTTTTCTCTATCTTTAATCCATGTAGCGAACAAAATCGCCAAAATTAAGATAGTTATTAAAATCATTCTAGTTACCATTATATTTTGCTTTCTATTTGTTTACAATAAAGGCGCTGATAAAGCGAAAGATATTGTTTTTCCGTTCATTGAAGTGTTGTTTGGATTACCCACTGCAATACCACTTGGAGACATGCTGATTAAAGATAACGACAGGTGGCCAGGAGAATAAAATGTACCAGCAGTATCAAATTGAGGTAAATTTGTTCCAAAAGCAGGTGGGAAAGTACCAACCGGAACGAGGAAATTCGGTGCGACATTTGGCACAGGAATGCTATTTCCTCTAACGTAAATTACACCATTAATAATTCTTGCCTGTAATATTCCAGTTGAACCTACTCCACCAGCCCTATTTAAATCAGTCCAAGGAACATCCTTTTTATTGACTAGGCTATTAATAATAACATCATCAAGTAAAGTATGTTCAGTTGGTTGCTCAGCACTTATAACACCAGTACCGTTAGTAGTTCTAATATCTATCACAACTTTAAGTACACCTGAATTATTATTTAAATCAACATTATTGCTATTATTTGTGGTTTCTGCTGATAAACTGACAGGATTAGTGGTTTGAGTTAAGTCAATATTTGCATGGATATAGTTGACAGAATTTGCCTTTAAAGCCACCGTTTCATTTATCAGTTCAAAATATCTACCGCCAGCAATAATTGAAGTATTAGTATATTGTACATTAAGAGCTGTATTTAACGGACTTGTCCAGTCTTTGCGCCTGATTGTTCCATAGTCCATTCCTGTCAACATCATGTATAGCTTTCCGTCATTATTAGAACCGACTGGAAACTCTGTACCATTTGGACTAAAGAATGTAAAGTTTTTAATTGTCATTTTTAACCTTTCTTGAAATTATCTTCGCTTTATCTAAAACTGGGTTATCAGTAATTGAAAGCTCTAATAATCTAAATTTTCTACCGCCATACGGATAACCACCAATTGATACAAATTGACCAACTTCGTACAAGAGCGTAGTTTCGATTCTAAGCGAGTTTTTACTATTATAGTATACTTTACCATTCAATAACTCTAAGTGGTCTTTACGTAGCTCTCTGTACCCTGTGAAGCTATCTATTCTATATTTGTCGCCATAAGTAGCAACATACTCATATAACATTTGGTTTATCTCCACTTTCTACAAAAATAAGCCTATCATTGAACTCTGTTTTAACTCTGTCTGCTATATATCCTGAATATAGTTTACCCTCATACCATATATCTACTAAGTCATTAACATATAAAGGCAAAAGTTCATTTTGGTTAAATATTAACCTTGTAACGATTGTAGAGGGCGAAATTTCTGCTTTAATAGTTGATATATCTGGAGGGTTTCCGTGGTCATCTCTATCATAAAACAATGTTTTAGCTGTTCTTACATCTGGCAAATCTGTTCCGTCTCCACCATAAGTACTATAATCAATGACATCTCCATTATTTTTTGCTGTGTACATTTTAGGAGGGTCTGTATAGTCGTCTGTTGCCTTATTTTTAACGAATACAACAGCGAAATTATAAGCCGAACGTTCTGTTATTGTTTCCGTGTCCATTGTCACGCTTTGCTTAATATCTACCCTTGTCGTGATTCTATCTCTATTCCATTTCCTAGAAGCAAAGTTAATGAATAACAAGTTTCTAGGGTCTGTTTCAGATGAAGCATGTTGAATTGTTGTAGTTGGTTGAAATTGAACCTTAGAAAATATCCTTTTAGCTACGTCATGAGCTGATGAAGTTTCCGCTTTACGGTTGATTGTAGCTTTTCCAGCAAAGATACTTGAATTAAAGAAATAACCATAACTCATTAAATTATTTTTACGAGGGTCGATTAAATAATCAATGATAGCAAAATTTGTCGTTTTAGTTATTGCGTTTGGAACATCAAGGCTTTCAATCATTGCCCAAAAATAGTTCTTTAAGGTAGCTTTATTGCTTTCATCTACACTTGTAACAAGATAAACCATATCTAAGTTTAGTTTTTTCTTTTGACCTAGAGCTTCCTCAATTGGAACAACTTCAGGAAAGAGAATTTGAACAATATCTCCAACTTCTACCGAAACGGTCAAGGTAGCTGACGAAGTGTAAAGATAGCCTGTTTCCCACAGTTCATAGTTAATAACTTGACATCTCGCCTTGGGTATTGGTAGACCTCTTTTTTCTTTTTTGCCATTAGGAAGATTAAAATCAGATATATTATAATAGTTCGGATTAAAGTTATCATACACATTGGCTTCTAACATTAAACAAAGTCCGCCTTTCTCTTAACTTTAAACTCTGCCTTACTTAAATTGATTAGCTCCATTTGACCTTTTTCAATTATACGAGTTCTATATCTTTCAAAGTCCATTACAGGGAATAAATTTAGAGCAGTTGTTCCCTTCCAACCTTGATAAGTTTCGTCATTTACATCTGTATTTATTAAAATGTAGTCTTGTAATTCTTCAGTTTTAAATGCAATTGCAGTATATTCATTTCCAATATCGTCTAAAAATCTAACTCCAGTGGGTATCTTAGGAAGTTGCGGATATAATATCCCCATAAAACTAAATATTTCATCTTTTATATCCCAACGACTTAAACGGTCTATGTTTGTTTCTCCATAATAAGTATATGCTTGATTCTGTATATAATTATATCCAAAATATTCGCTTATATCATCAACTGTTAATTCTGAAGCCGATGGCATGTAAGGAGTGGCGGTTGAGCCTATTTCAAGTTTTAATTTAGAATACACAAGTCCTGCTGTGTCTGTCGCTTGTTTAATGATAATACTATCAGTATCAGCTAAAGCACTATCAAAAGTTTTATATTTATTATATATTTGTATCGGAAAACTTACGCGAATCGTTTTACCTAAATCGCTTTGTTCAATACTGTTCCAGTATAGACCCGAAATTGTGTTGTAATCATTACCCTCAAGATTTCCGTGAGCATGAGAATTTTGACCTTTAAGTTGGATACCAAGTGAACTTCCAACCATAGCATTCAACGGTATATAAACGCTAAAGCTAAAGTTCATTGCTGAAACTCCAGTTTTAGTTTTAATTGCAGGGTCATATATCTGGCTGGAATTAAATAAATTACCCCAAGTTGTTGTAGTTGAAGTTGCTGTTAAAGTTCTCGTGTTTTTTAACAAATTCAAATTAGGTAAATTCAAAGAAGGACTTGCTTTCAGTCTATTGTAGTTTTGTAAAGCTGTTTCGCTCCCTTTATAACCACCATAAATTTTAGACTTTCCGGCAATGATTTTACCATTTTGAATCATTTCAAAAGTTAAATTTTCGTAAGTATACCACTTTGTGATTATATCAAAAGTTATCTTTTCGCTGAAAGTTCCGTTCTTACCGTAACCCTCTGTCTTTGTGACATCTGCTAAAGCTAAATCGGCATACACCTGAAAAATCTCTGTTTGATATTCAAGTGTAATGAATTTTTTGCTAAGAATATCGTTTACGAAGTCTTTCATTAATTGATAGTTTTCTTCTAAACTTTCGCCAAATGTTTCTAGTTTGAATTCTATTTGAGGCTGTTTAATTGAGCGTGTCCCCATTACTCCAATACCATTACTTTGCCAGATATTATTAGTTGATTGTAACCCTAAATTAGAGGGCTGGTAAAATCTAACTTTTCCATTTGTTACGTCCCAAACTTTGTCGTCTGTTCCGTCTAAGTTGGTATGTATTTTGTACTGTCTTACCATTAAGCCCTCCCTAGGTCAAATTCTCGTCTGATTGCTCGTGCTAAGTTAGAAACATCTTGACCAGCACCACCTTGTACATGAAACGTGTTATATGTTCTGTTATCGCTTGATACGCTGTTCGTACTTAAACCGTAACCGCTAGAAGATAAGTTAAATTCTGGCAAACCTACTACCACAGAACCTTTAAACATTCCGCCAAGTTTCCCAGCGATACCGTTAATAGCTCCTGATATTTTGTCAATCGTGCCTGTAACACCGCCTAGAACGCTATCTATTGTATTTTTGATTCCTCCGAATATTCCACTAAAGAAACCGCCAAGCCCACTGAATGCTCCTGTTATTGCGTTATAAGCATTAGAAGCAAAGCCACCAAAAGCGCTGAATACTCCACTAACTGCATTTCTTGCACCGTTGAATACTCCACTAAAGAAGCCACCAACTCCGCTAAAGACGCCTGAAATTCTTGACCAAGCACTTGAAGCAAAGCTACCGATTGCACTAAACACTCCACTAACGACACTACTAACGGAATTAAATATACCGCTAAAGAAGCCTGATGCTGCGCTCCATATTGACTGAACTACTCCCCAAGCACTTGAAGCAAAACTACCGATTGCGCTGAAAACGCTAGATACAACTCCACTTACAGCGGTAAATATTCCACCAAAGAAGCCAGCTACTGCACTCCATACACTAACCAGTACATTCCAAGCTAAACTAGCAAAGCCACCTATGGCACTAAATACTGTAGAAACTACTGAACTAACTGCGTCGAATATTCCACTAAAAAAGCCAGTTACTCCGCCCCATACAGATTGAATGCCGCCAATAACAGTTGTCCATAGGGTAGTAAAGAATGTTGTTATTCCATTCCAAATGTTTTGGATACCTTGTACAATTCCGATGAACCAATCAACTAATCCTTGCCAAATAGCTTTTGCTCCGTTAACTGCTCCATTCCATATATCAGAGAACCATTGGCCAATACCACTAAAGAATGAAACTACGCTATCCCATGCGCTCTTCAAGAAGTCCACAAAACTAGCCCAAGCCTTTTTACCTGTTTCGGTTTGAGTAAAGAAATAAACTAGACCAGCAACGACAGCGGCGATTGCTATTCCAAGAAGTACAAATGGGTTGACAGCCATTATAGCATTGAAAGCCCCTTGTATAATTGTAGCAGCTTCAACAATCTTATTGTATGTCTCATAAGCCTTAATGATTCCGTTGATAACTTTCATAGCAACGAAAGCACCAGCTAAAGCAACTAAAGCTACTTTTATTGCGTCCATTGCGCTTTTACTTTCACTAATTTTACCAATGAAGTCAGCAATTTTTTTCGTGATATCAGCGAACTTATTAGCAAGTGAAGATATTGTGTTTGCTACATTTTCAACAGAAGTCGAATTTTTTGAAGTAGACTCATCAACTCCAGCAAAAGATTTTATAAGGTTACCAATAATTCCAATTACCGAACCGAACGCACTTTTTAGATTATCCCATATAGCAGAAAATTGAGTTATCGCACCATTTTGTTGTAACTGTTTGAACAAGTCTTGGAAATACTTAACTACATTTGATACAGTTTTGCCAGCACCTTTGCCCCAATCGTCCATTTTATCAATTAAAGCATTGATAACAGGAGTTAAAGCCTCAAGTGTAGGAATTAAGGCTTGTGATAAATCTTCATTAAAACCAGACCAAGTGTCCCTTATTGTTTTTGTAGCACTGCTTGAACCGTCTGCTGCTTTTTGCATAGCCTTATCGAGCATATCCATTGAGACAGCACCAGCTGAAACAGCTTCATTGAATGAACCATACTGCTTCAATTGTGGGTTCATTTGCAGAACAGTGTCTTTTAAAGAAGCACTAAGAGCCGCGTTGTTATCTGTCAACTGATTAATATTTTCAGCTGTGACTTTTCCGGCTGCTGACATTTGACCATAAGCCTGTGCGACACCTTTAAGGTTTTCTCCAGTACCACCAAACGCTTGGTTAGCTTTTACTAATGCTTCCGTTTTACCAACCGCTGATTTAGCACTATCTCCTAAACCAATGAACGTTGTTGAAAGTTTTAAAGTATCTTCACTATTTGCGTTTGTATCTCTGGCGAGCTTCTGCATAGATTTACTTACATAATCAAAGTCTTGCCCATTACCCTTGAACTTCATTGTATTTTTCAAGGCAATCATGGCTGCCTGGGTGTCCATTGCGTCAGATACCCAGCCTTTTAAGCCATTGCTAACAGCACTAACAGCACTTGCACCAATTTGCCTAAATACACCTACAGCAATTTCTCTAAGACCGCTAAAGCGTGACTTCATGCCATTGATTTCGCTATTAACGCCTTTAGTATCCATTTTAGCGTCAATGTTCCAAGAGCCTGAACTAATAGCACCCTCTACTTGCTTTATTTCGCCCTCTAGCCTGTTAGCTTGTGTTTCTGCTGTCCCTAAATCTCTAGTAAGTTGTAGCCATTTCTTTTGACCTGCTGACGTACCTTTGTCAACCGTAGCAAGTTCTTCTTTTAATTTTGTTGCTTTGTCACGTGATAAGCCCAACTGCGTTTGTAAATTCTTTTGCAATTGCGCCATTTTACTGGTATTTGTTGGGTCAAGTTTTAGAGCTTCACGTAAGTTTTTAGCTTCTCCTCTAAGCCCTGACATTGCGGTATTAACGCCTCTAAGTGAGTTCTCGAACTTCGTGGTATTACCATATATCTCGACCTCAAACGTTGCATTACTTGCCATTACATACCCTTTCTTTTACGCCTTTTCTCTTTTTCTTTTTCCTCTTTCTTCTTCTCTGCAATAAGTTCGATTATTTTATAAACAAGTTCTAGTTCCATTTCCATGAACTGTGTTATATCAATTTCGTTATTGCCTAAAACAGTCAAAAGTTCTAAGGTTTTATTTTCCTTTACAGTATCTTTCTTTTTCTTAATCAATGAACTAGAAGAAAAGAAGACCATATCGTCTTCCGTTTCCTCTTTTTCTTTAATAAAAACAGTTTTACAGAAGATGTTAATTAACTCGTTAGTCGTAGGAAGCTCTGTTTTGTCGTCTAATGCGTTTTGCAGTCCTCCGTTACAATCTACCCAAAGTATCAACAACTTGTCTGTAAAGCTCTCCATTTGCTCTGTAAAGTCATCAGGAATATATCCAGCGACAAAAGAATTTTGTAGGTCTGCAAAGTCTTTTAAATCTGTAATAAAGTCTGAACCAGTTAGCTCTAAATATCTAATTGCATGTTTTAAAATCATTTACAGTCCTTTCAGCTCATTAAATTTCTTTCTGCCACAGTTCAACTAGTTCTTTAAGTCCTTTACCGTCAGTATCGAACTCAAAGCTAGAACGAAAGTCTGCAAAGTCGCTTTTTGCTTTTACAATGTTATCTTGAAAAAGAGCCAAGTATAAACCATATTGAACGAACTCCATTACATCTGTAATTTCTCCGTCTTCTTTCTTAAGTTCCATATCCATTGCTTTTTGTTGCTGGAAAAGGTCTTTCCCTGTAATCATTTTAAATTTACGTGCTGTACTTAATTGTTTTGCCATTTTATTTTATATTCCTTTACTTATTCTATTTTTTTCCAGCTATATTTTTCTGGGTCTGTACTTTGTGTGTTAGAGTCATTATCAGTATATGTTCCGATATAGCTTGGATAATCTTCAGCTGTTACTTCACTAAATGAAGGCATCCAAGGTGTAGCGATTGAACCTTCTTCCCACTTATGGCCAGCAGTCCACAAAGCGCCTCCGCCTGTTATTTCATATTTGGCATAAACAACATCACCAGCACTCAAAGTTGCAGTAAAACTGTCTCTCAACCAATCAAAATCATTTCCCATAAACTTGTCATTAGCACTTTTACCATTTACAAACACATATCTAAATACCATTGCCGAACTTCCTGAACTTTTAACATAGGCTGAGAATGTGTATTTACCGTCAGACGGAGCAGTAAATGTTCTGGTTTTTGGTACAGTAAATTTTTTATATATTCCATACCATGGTTCGGTTCTCTTCTTAACAGTTAAGCCTTTATAAGTTCCGTCATTTTCCCAGCCATCTGCAGACTCCCAAGCACCACTAAAATCTTTAGTACCGTCCAATAAATTCAAATTCGGCCAAACGGTCGTGAATCTATCTTTTCCGTCTGCACTATATGCAAAGGCTACGTGTTGAGCCCCGTCGGGCACACTAGGGTTTGTCTGTTACAGCGACACCTACCGAAACATCTGGATAACCTTCAGCGGAGAATGTAACGATATAAACGCCAGGAGCAAGTTCGTTGTTTCTTGCAACATTTCCTTTTACATCTTTAATTACTGCGGATACTTTTACATCGCGACCTTTAGAATCTTTCAAAATAGCCGGTAAAACAATTGTTCCGTCATTACCCCCTTTAGTTTTCGTTTGAACATTTGGAATAACTGGAGCAACTAATGTAACAGCACCAGCCAATTCCGTGTCAGGTTGCATAATGAACAGTCCGCTTTCCATTTTCTTAGCGAAGTCTTTTGCTTGGTCTCCCCAAATTTCGTACTCAATAGCAGCTACATTTTTACCATTATTCAAATAAATGTCTGATTCAGTAGCTTGTACTGCCAACGTCCATTGGATAGGGTCGACACCGTCTACTGAATCTGTTTCTGATTCTTTCGTTGGTTCTGCTGTAGGTTTCAATTTAGGATAAACGACTACACGATAACCGTCAATAAATTCTCCTGTAACTTTATCACGTTTGCGCCCTTTAATTAGGTACTGAACACATTTTGTTTTCCAATCACCAGTAGGAGACCAACCCAAACCATTCGCTGTTCTTTGTTGACCTAAAATGTCTTCTTTAAGCGCTTGGTCTGTTTGAATAAATACCATTTCGCCTTGAAGTAAGGTAGCGCCTTTTTTAACTCCATGGTCTGGTACGTCATCAGCTGGATAGCTATTAGTTTCCGCTTGGTCTTCCATTTCGCCAACTGATACTAAACCAGTTACAATTTTATGGTTAGTGAACTCTGGTTTTCCGTTACTTCCCTTGGCCATATCAGCTACGATTAGAGCTTCATTACCAAAGAAAATCTCACGTGAGTTATAATCTAATTTCATTTTTTCTCTTTTCTATAATTTCATTGAATTAGCATAATTAGCACCTTTTTTCAATGTTGTTTTAACGTCTTGCATACCCTTTTTTTCAACTAAGAAGTACATGCCATGATAGCCACTAGTATAATTAGCTCTAGTCCCTGCATTAACTACTATTTTATCGCCTTTTTTAACTTGCTTTAAGTTACTTGACAATTGCCCAGTATTTTGATATCTGGCATAAGTATAGGTATGACCGTGGCTTCTGATTAATCTAGTTCTTCGGCTTGCAGCATTTGCCTTAGCCTTAAACTCTGCTTCAAACCAATCGCCCATGCGTTCTGTTACTTTAGTTTGCATTTCTTTAGCTATGCTTGATGTATTAAGCAAATTTACTGCCATGCTTGACCACCTGCACCACAAGGTAAATAAACAGTTCCAGTATAATTGTACAAATGGCTATTTTCCGACCAGTTTGTCATATTCCAACCGTTTTGCAGAACATCTCCGACCAGTCCGACAAGTTCATCGTCAACATCTTTAACAGATAAAACAACTTGATAATAGTAACCCATGACAAAGCTCGTATTATCCATTTTAAGCACCTTTGAGTCACTAAGTGATAAATATACCGTCTTGTCTTCTATCGTGTCCTTAACGCCTAAAATAACGTCATTTAGAGGCATTGTAAGTAAATTGTTGTACCAATCTATATAAGAATCAAATTCGTTCATAGTCCGTTACTTACGACCCCCTCTAAAATCATCTTGTTATTCTTAGGGTTTCTTTCCCATGTTGTCCGCTTGAAAGTTTCGCCTTTTTCGTCTAAGAAATAGTTGAAAATCAAGTCTTCCATTTCTCCGATTCCGTTAAGCTCGTATCTTACATTTTTACCTAGCCCAATCATAGAAAACTCATCAAGTCTTGTCTGACTAATTCTCTGTTTAACTGCTGGTAAAACGATAGGTTTTATAACATTAGCTTCTGCACCGTTCTTCTTCTTAACAGTCGTTTCAACTTGCAATGTAACTTGTGAAAATATCATCAAATACCTCCATAATACATTAACTCTTGTAAAGAAGCCAAACGTTTCATTTCAGCATTTCGCCATTGTTCTGCTGGTTCATCAACAATATTAAGCCGACAATAACAAGAGATAAATTCTTTCACTAATACACTTGTTTCGTCAGCTTTAATACCATTTTTTTCTAGCAATTTAATAGCTATTGAACGGAATAAGATGAGTTTACTATCATAAGCTGTTACTAAAATCGGAATACCACAATAGACCTTAATATAATCTATCATTTACTTCCTCCATTTTATTCTTATGAAACTGTAATTACTGCACCAGCGTTATAAGTTTCAACATGACCGCTTGTTAGTGTTTCTACCAAAATCATGTTGCTGTTAGTTTTCCATTCAAAGGCATCAACTTTTGTAAGGTCTTGCATGTCAATGTGATATTTTTGGTCTACCAATACAGTAGGTTTGAGTGCTTTTGAACCTGTATAGACAATAATTTCATCTACTCCAACTTCAGAAGCAATTTCAGTATCATCATTTTTAATGCGAACGTTAGCATTTGCAGTTGCTTGACGTAACTCATCTAACAAGGCTTTACGGTCTTCTGTTTTAACAATCAAATAACGACGTCCAGCAGTAGGGCGAACAAAGTCAACCGCTTCTTCAATAGCGTCAGCAAACGGAGTTTTTCCAGCTGATTTGGCTTTTGTAGTAATTTTTTTGATTTTTTTAGCGTCTGCTTCTTTTTCGATTGATTTAAAGCCGTTTGTTCCATCTCCCTCAACAAGAGCAAGGTCAACAATTTTGTTTACGATAGCTTGTGTAAGTTCTGCTACAATCAAGTTGTAAAGTTCAGCATATGACATTTGAAGTCGTTTAACACGTTCAGCAAGTGATTGCAATTTATAAACCATTACAGGCTCAAGAGTATCAATAGTGAGTGTGGCTGCCTGCTCTGTTTTTGTTTGTCCGTCTTTGTGGACTTGTGCTTCATTTGATGAATCAAAAGAGCGTGATACGAGCAAAGCACCAACATTTGTAACGTGGAAAACTTTGAATACTGGGTTAGTGTTTAACAAAGCTGTGTTGATTGACTCAACCAATTTGCGTGGAAGTTGGAAAGTTGTATCTGTGATAGTTACGCCATTTTCTTCAAGTTTTGCGTTCCAAGCGTTTTTAATTTCTGATTTTCCAGAGTTCTTTTTCAATACATCAAAAAATTCTGTTACAGCGTTTTGTGATTCAATAAAGTTTGTCATTTTAGCTTTTCCTTTTGGTTTTTCTTCCTGTGCGTTAAGTTCGTTCTCAATTTTGATAATTTCAATTGAATTTTCTGAAAGTGTTTTTTCCAATTCTTGTACTTTAGGCAAGTCTTCAATTGCATTTTTTACTTCAAAACCACTAATTTGAGATTTTAAAGATACATTATTTTCTTTAAGTTCTGCCAAGCGGTTCTGTTTTTCGATTAAATCAGGTTTATTCATATTTCTTTTTGATATCCTCAATTTCTTTCAAAGCGTTACGGCTTTCAATAATTTTGTTACGTTCTTTTGTGAGTTCTTCTCCCAATGCATTTTGAATAAACTTTGCGTTAGGGTCAGCTGGTACTGAAACAAGAGAAATCTCTTTAAACTGTGCTTTATTTACAACTAGAGCATCATTTTCATTAAACTCATAATCTGTAATGTAATAGGCAATTGATAGTGAATCAAACGCTCCATTTTCAACAGCCTTGTTAATGTTTGGTGCATTGTCATAAAGCGTAAAGTCAGTCAGGTATTTATTAGAAGCTAAGTCATAATAAACTTTCGCGTCCCCAATGACTTCACTAGATCCTGAACCATGTTCATATAGCAATGGATATCGTTCTCTAGCAAACTCAATGCAGTTAGGGGTCAAGATAATACCGTTACGATTCTCTACACCAACTTCTGAACCAATGCCTTGGAACGACTTAGAACCGTCCTCGTTTTCAGTTACTTTAATTTCAGCACTATTGGTTATTAGTTTCATCTGTGCTTGTTACGTCCTTTCTACTGCCTTGTAAATCACTTAGGTTTTTAACAGCAACTGCATTAAGGTTTGTGACATAAATATCTCCGCCCTCAATTGGTTGCTCGCCCATTTTAACAAGAAGTTGATTCTGTGTAAAAATAGGAGCGTTAATATTTTCGTGATACAAGTCAATTAATTCTTTCAAAGTTGCAAACTTGAATAGCTGGTTATCTACGATTATGCGTTCATAATATAAATTATCCTTAATTACTCGTCTGCGGTTTGTTGAAATCAGTTTATAAGTCAGTTCCTTTTCAAGTTGAATCAGTAAAGGAATGATAGTAGAGTTATAAAAATAAATTTGTTGTTCTTGCGTAGCAGTACCAAGCAAAATATTTTCATTCATAAAGTAACCTGTCAAAAGTTCCGATTTAATAAGGTCAATTTCATCTTTGTTTAAAACAGAATAATCTTTTTTAAGTTCTACAATTTCTGTCTTGTTATCAACTGGCGTCAAACCGTTGTAACTAGAACCTTCTTGCATGTTCTTTATTGTTGCTAGTGCTTTTTCTCGATACTCTTGTGTATTATCAATATCAAGAAAGGCATTAATTTTCAACAAGCCACGCAATTTACCTTGTTCCAGCTTAGCTTGAATACTAGCCAGAGCATTATCTAAAATACTTGTGTCTTCATTGATATAAAAAGGACTGATAAGCCTTACTAATTCTTCAGGTTTATATTCTTTTTTATCATTAGCAAACAGTAAGTCTAATAGATCGCCCGTTTCACTATCAAATATAGGGTATAGGTCAACATAGCGCGTGCATAGCAACTTTTTAATTACTTTCTGCCAAAACTCCATGCTATTGTGTTCGCCCTTAGGGCTCCAATTAAGGACCTCATCTAAATCAGAACCTGCCCTACTAATCAAAGGATCAGAACCAGTCTTATCTTTTTTATATTTAACATGCTGAAATTCTACTTTTGCTATTTCAT
>UMCM01058588.1_pt1 | contig 16555 bp, 20 predicted proteins | sample 1964231 | NCBI WGS metagenome assembly UMCM01 (sample SAMEA4835968, study PRJEB28245) | human gut metagenome | biome: gut microbiome; material: fecal sample | place: Denmark | collected 2008
TATTTTTAGAGGATTCGCTTTCTTTCTATCAGACACACGAAGCGCTTCTATATACTCATAAGAGTATACAGGATCACCAAAATCTGTTTTTATGTCTTTCTCTAATACTTCCATAATAAAAAAAGCCGATAAGACATTGAAATAATGTCCTGTCGGCTCTCTAGGAACTCTGTTGTTTTATGTATTGCAAATATATAAATAAAATCTATTGTTTGTTTTGTATTTATAGATTTTATCTATATATTTGCGGTGTAACATATAAAATATATGCTTAAAGTAGTAGCAAGATTAGACAAAGATGGCTTAGATGTCCGAACTCAAGCGGCGAAATGTCCGTATTGTGGAAAAATGATGGCTGATATCCAATATGTATCAGGCATGGCCATGCTTAGGATAAAATGTACTAGGTGTAAGCATTATGTAAATGTAACCATAACAGAATAGGAAGCGTCGATAGAAGGTTGAAAGCTTTACATTGTTAATGTAACAAACCAAGAGGTATTAAAGATTCCAATTCCTATCGCTTCCGCTTAAAAGAGCTTCATAGAGAGCCGATTGTAACGATTAAATTCGTTATAGTCGGCTCTCTTTTTTGTTTATAAACAATTTAAAAGAAATGGAAAAAGAGACCCTTTTGACAGGATTAAAAAATGTGCTCGGAGAACCCGGCACAAATGGATACTTCGGAGACACCGGAGTTACCACTCGGACACTTGACGCTTATCTTGATGCCCTTTTACCTACAATCACATCGGATGAAATGGTAGACGATTCTTTTTACCAATCTCAAGCTAATGTAATTAAGGCTATGGGAGGTCAGATGCGTTTTGAACAGGCCGAGTTTGCGAGGAACTACAAGCCTAAAGGTGGTGAACCTCAGCTTCCCACCCCGCCAGTAAGTCCACAGGCTGGAGATAACGGTAACGGTGATTTATTGAAACGGCTTGAAACTATTGAGAAGGAACGTGAAGAGGAAAGAAAAAAAACATTTGAAAAATCTTTGCGTGAAAAAGTTATTCAAAAATCAGGGGAGTTAAATGTTTATAATAAAGCTCTTTGGGAAGATGTGGTTAATCTTGTGCCAATTTCTGAAGGGATGGACATTGCGAAGTTGGAAGAAGAAACTAAGCGTTTGTATGAATCGAAGTTAAAGGCTTACAATGGAGAAGGTGCTACCCCATATGGTGGGCGCGCATCGGGTAGTGGACATAATTCATCAAAGGCATTAGATGAGTTCTTTGCCAAAAAAGCTCAAGAAGGTAAATTCCCTGCAAAACAATAAAATAACAAAACTATGGGAACATTAGGTAATACATTTGGTAGAGGCCAGAAAGAATTTAATTCAGGAAAAAATATCTGGCACAAGGTGGTGAATCAATACCCTGTAGGAGGTAATATTAGTAATATTTCCAGCTATAAAGGTAAAGTTATTCCAGCCGGAAGTATGTGTCAACTTGATCAGTCAGCACACACAATAAAGATAATCAAAGCTTCCGAAATAAAGACGGCATCTCAATCCGGCGCTTCGGTAGAACCGGCAACGATCAAAGGGCTTTTGTATCATGATGTCTATGTGGATACGGATACTAATTATGCGACTGGTGCAGTTGTATTCGAGGGGATGATCTATGCAGATAGGCTGGCAGAGACTGTACCGGATGAAGTATGGGCAGTACTGCCTCAAATTACCCCTATTCGGGAAGCTTAAAAAAGGAGGTGAATAATGAGAACAATGGTATCAAATTACTATGACTTAATGACATTCGGATTGGGGGGAGCTTCTTTCCAGCAGTTTGTCGATCGTTTTCAAGAAAAGTACAATGTACTCCAAGCCGACGGGTTTGCATGGGACCCGGAGATTCAACTTGATTACACATATGAGCAGTTGATTGCATCTCTTAATATCGCAACTCTTCCTGTTTATATGGACGAGGCTTCGCAAGGTCTTGACAAAGGATTTGGTGAGTTTAAGATCGGGTCAAATAAGATTCCGACTCAGAAGCATCGCTATCCTATCAGTGCAAAGATGCTTCGTGAACGTATGATTATGGTACAGCGTTTTGGAGATGCCGCATTGAATACGGCAACCCAATCTGCACTTATGGAAATGCTATTTACCAGCACGGATAATCTGTTACAAGGTAATAGAAATGCTATAACTCATCAGCGTATGCGTGTTGCATCTACTGGCCAATTCACGATTGGATTAGATAATAATCCGAGAGGTATCAGCGGGCTGACATTTGATTTTGGTATTCCTGCCGCAAACAAAGAATCGCTTTCCGGAGAAAGCAGATGGTGGAAAACAAATGAACATACAACAGCAAATGAAGGAACAACTTCTGATCCGCTACTGTATCTTAAGAACAAGGTAAAGGCTATGCGCAAGAAGGGATTCCCCGCCGGACATTTTGAAATTGCTTCTGACTTGTTGGATGATCTTTTGACTCATACAAAGGTACTGAAACGCATTGGACTTGCTCTTTATCCGAGTGCGGCAGGTGCTACTAATCCCGATTTGGTGGCTTCTCAGTATGCTCAAAATATGACCGATGAAGGCAAGCTAGATGCTATTCGTCGTATTATCGGTGCGTCAATCATCCCAAGAGATAGCATTGCTGCTGTGGATAAATTCGATGAAGAGTCGAAGTCTTTAAAAGTGGAAACTATAGAGAACTTTAATCCTCTCAATGTCGCTTTTGTACCAGACGGTCAGATTGGGACAATAAAGAGCGTTCAACCTATGGTATTCTCGGACGATCCTACGCAGCGCATTGCATGGTTTGATGATGGTCGTACTCTGCTGCGTCAGATGTTCAATGCTGAAACAAAAAGCATGTATGTAGAGAGCGAGATGGCGATATTGTGTGTTCCAAGTATGCCTCAGTATATGTGTGTTTATACGGTAACTGCTTAATGGTATGATTCGTGACTCTCAAAATACTGAGCGTACAGTTGAACAATATGTTCGTGGTATCGTGAATATGGATTTGAGTGATGAAGTGATTGCTAATATCCTTTCTGATCGTCAAATTCAGCCTGATTCTTTGGTTTCAAACTTGGACTTGAAAACAAAGATGTTGTTGAAAGCGGATGTGTATATGGCCTGCTCCAATATGCCAAGTGTGAAAGTCAGCGTTGAAGATGCGGATGGGAATTGGAAACATAAGGAAGGAGGAGGACAGATATCTGAAACGGACAAAAGAAGGTGGACCGCGATAGCCAATAGTATTTATGCTCAGTATGGAGAGATTCGCTATACCCAATTAGGGCCGCGTGTTCATGCCAGGGGAATGAAGATTTGGAGGAAGGGATATGGCTGTTAGTAATCCAAGATACCCGCATACTTGCACAATCTATCGGATAACCGGGGCAACCCAGTTTTCGGAAGGCGAGAAGGTTATACTTTACGAAGGTGAATGCCGGAAAGAAAGTAATACATCAATCCGTAATTTTTATTCCGATAATGTTCCTAAGACAGATTACCGAGTTTCAATACCCGGATTCGTAGAAGGGATATTGCCTGGCGATATGATTGATGTAAAGGATCGAGTAAACTTGTGGATAGACATTCTTATAACAGATGTGAACATTTCCAACTTTGGGACGGAAGTATTTTTCAATATCTCTAAAAACTAAAGAAATGGAAGATAACAGAAAGGTGTTTAATGAGGGAATGGAAAAAGCAAAACAGATCATTAATAATTATCTGTATGCTGTAATCGAACGTTCATGTGCCGATTTGATAGACCATGCTTTGAGTGAAAGAGAATTTGATGGATTTACGGGTAATACGCAAACATCTTACGCCTGCGGTATCTACTATAATGGTGGATTAATAGGAATGGTGATTGCAGGAAATACGATGCGCAAGCCTGTACATATTAAAGTACGAAAGGGTGAACGGGTTTATTTAAGTAAGCCTTATGAAGGAAAAGCTCGTTCTGTTATAGGGAAAGTGGATGTTGACGGTGAATTAGGTGCTGATTCGGCGGTTGATTTTCTGTCCTCTTACAGACCTTTTATTAAAAAGGGCTTTTCTGTCGTAATGACTACTGGCACGGAATATTCCGAATATCTTGAGAATGTACGGAATTTGAATGTTCTGACCGATACTTATAAGTCGGCTAAGGGGATAGTTTTAGAAGAACTAAAACCGATGAAAGTATGAGAGTGAGTCGTTTTTACATATCCCGAATATTGGAGGAGGTCTGTACATTGTTTGCCGGTATCAGCAAGGATGTATCAGCAGGTAATCGTAAAGCCGCAAGCCAGAAACAAATGGCTGATTTCATAGTCGTTTCTATGCCTGTTAATGTCCCGGACAGTAATGTTTTACAAAGTACGACCCTTCGCATAGACCTTGCTGCAAGGAATAAACAGAATGGGCTGGAAAACATTCCCCGATTACAAACAATGCTCGATTCGGTAATTTCTCTTTTCCCTATAAAAACAAACGATGGTCGTTTTTGTGTGACGAACCCGGTGTTGGTTCTTAAAGGAGATGATGGATTGGGCTTTTCTCATTGGTTGATCAATGCGGATTTAAAAATAAATCAAACAGATTCATATAAGTATTAACAATAAAAGATAAAAAGACATGGCAAAAATAACTGTTACCAATCAATTGAGTGCACTTAGAGCCGTTTTTAATAAAATGGACGAAGTGTATTATAGCAAGACTCCTTTGACTGTCTCAAAATTGGCTTCTGCTATTACTGTAGACATGGAACTACCTGTATTATCAGATGGAGTAACGTTTAATACAGGAGAACCGGAAACAACAGAAATAAAGTTGACCACAGGTGCAAACTGGGTGACCAGAACAGAAAAAGGAGATTCGGATATTTCTCTTCAAGTAGCCAGTTTGAAAGGAATTATTAATGACTTGTTCATGGATAAGAAAGAGGAAATTGTTTCGACCTCCAATTTAGCCGAAGATGAAAGTTATTCCGGTGCTGCATATAGTATGGCTCCTAAGAAAATCTCAGGCGCTCTTATCATGATGAGTGATAACAAGGATGTTATCGTAATCTTACCTAGCATTGAAATGTACGGAAGTCTCGTCGTTGCGGATGGTGATAATCCGGCATATTTCAATGTGACCGTAACTCCGTTGGAGAATGAGGATGGATCAGACATCTTTATTTTGGAGAAACGGGCTGCTTAATATATTCACTGACGGCGGAGCTTATGTTGCATAATTCAAGTTCCGCCATTATTCTATTGATGACAATAAGTATGGCTGATAGAATCAAAGAGCCTTCCAGGAAGGATGAAAGGATATTTCAAGAGGTACGGACTGCCTCCAAGAGTACTATTCGTTGGGGTAGAATGAATTTCAATATAGGATGGATGCGTCCCTATACGTTGGAAAGGATAACTGATGTTTCATTGAACTGTAAAAATGACAATGAAGTACCAGCACGAACGGCTGCTTTAATCCTTTTGAATGGCTTATTTTCGATCACATTCCTGTATTCCTTACTGTGGAGATGGCTGTATCATCATGTTCCTTCGGAAGTAATTGTTTCCATTGTAACAGAAGGTAAAAAAAAAGAAGCATCGCTCATACAGGATTATTGGATGTGTATCATATTAGCGACCGCGATGAGAGACTCGAAAATGAATATGAAGAAGGAGGAAGCCGATCGTATCCTTCTCGAACAGCGTACGGAGAAGCCTGGACAATAGGGGAAAAACACCCTAATTTAATGGCTTCAAGGTCTTTCTTTTTAGGGCTTTTAACTATTCCCATGTATGAGTATAGATGCGTCCTCTCTTGCGCTCAGATTGAGCTTCTTACTATAGACAAACCTGTCATAAATTATGGGACGGACAAAGGTGGTAAAAGAGATAAAAAAGGCCGTGACTCTAAACGACCAAGTAAGCAACAAGTAATCAAAAAAACAAAAGAGTGGGAAGATAAATATAAGGACGGAGCAAAGCCGGTAATTGATCTTTCCCAGTTTATTATTAAAAAGTAGAGGCATTATGGGAAGTCTTGGTAAAATGTGGTTTGAATTAGGATTAAAAGACCTAACAGACAAAGATATAAAAGCTGTTGAGAAACGTTTGAAAGACTTGAATGTTCAAGTTGGTTTAAATAGTCAATCTTTGAAATCTTCTATAGAGAATGCTTTAAGAGGACAACAGTTTAAGATTGATGTCGTCGTGGATAAGGCTAATACTACTAAACTGATCCAAGACGCTATTGCCAAAGCTGGAATAAATACAAATGTATCCGCTAGTGATGTACGCGCTAAAAGAATAGAAGAGATAAACAAGCGTATCCAGAACTCATATGATGAAAGCCGGGAGAAGATAAAAAAACTACAAGAGCAAGTCAGGAAGCTGCGGGGTGAGTATAGTAATACATCCTCTTCTGCTAATAAGTACGCAGGATCACTTGGAGGGATAACTAAGAATATGCGTACGCAATTCAACCTTGCGGTTCAACTCCGCAATCAGTTGGCGAATATATATTCCGTATATGCGGCAGAAAGATTCTTGACTCAAATAATCGAAATTGGTGGAGAATTTCAGAAGCAGCGTGTCGCGTTACAGACGATGTTTAAGGATGCCACCAAAGCAGATGTGCTATTCGGTCAGATCAAAGAACTTGCAGTTGTTTCTCCTTTTGAGTTTAAAGAACTTGCTGGATATACCAAACAGCTTGCCGCCTTCAATATCCCCTATGAGGAAATGTATGACACCACCAAACGACTGGCAGATATTTCTGCCGGCGTAGGTGTGGATATGGGACGTATCATCCTTGCTTATGGACAGGTGCGATCCGCTGAGTTCTTGAAAGGGACAGAGCTTCGTCAGTTCACGGAGGCCGGTATTCCGTTGTTGGAGCAACTAAGAAAAAAGTTTGAGGAACTTGGAGAAACCGGAATAACGGTAGGAGATGTATTTGATAAGATATCCAAACGGGAGGTGTCTTTTCAGATGGTTAAAGATGTGCTCTGGGACTTGACGAATGAAGGAGGCCAGTTCTATAATATGCAAGGTGCTCTTGCTGATACGCTTGCCGGTAAGTTGTCAAACCTTCGTGATGCCTATGATGTGATGCTCGCTGATATAGCCGAAAGCAATAACAGCACGTTGAGTAGTGGGCTTGACCTGATAACCGATACGATGAGCAATTGGGAGGAGTTATCGGATATTATATTAACCGTTGTGGCGACTTTTGGAAGCTATAAGGCGGCTATTATGACATTGACAGTCGCCCAAAAGGTCTATAATTCCTCATTAGGTGTTAGTGGTCTGATAAATTTCCTCAGATCAACCCAAATGTTAACCAGAGCTACACAAGCTCAAATTGTTGTACAAAAAGTTTTGAATACAGTAATGAAAGCTAATCCTATAATTTTGGTAGCTTCTGCCATTGCAGGGTTGATAGGTTCTTATACACTGTTTTCAAATAAAGCAAAAGAGACGCAAGAAATAATAACGGATCTAAATGAATCGCTTGGTAAGCTCCAAACCAATTTCGAGGAAAATAGGGGCATGGAAAAGCTAATAGATGAATACGAGTTATTATCTAACAAGCAGAATAAGACAACCGAGGAATCAAAGAGATTGGAAACCGTAACAGCTTCTCTTAAATCTCATTTTAAAGGTGCCGCTATGGAGGTAAATGCTTATACAGGAGAGTTGGAAATGTCAGTAAAAAAGATGAGAGAAGCCAATGAGGAAAGCCTTGAAATGGCAAAAAAAGCAGCTAAAGGTAATTTAAGGGACGCTGAAAAAAGAGAAGCAGAGTTAGAGAAGAAACTGGAAGCTATTAAAAATAAATACAAAGCAGGAACTGGAACTTATATTGCTGGAGCTACTGCCCCACTTGTTTTTTCAAGAACAGAGGAAGATCTTGAAAAATATGCAGAAGAATATACTGATATTGAAAATCAATTAATAGCTGCTCAAAAAGCGACTAAAAAGGCAAGAGAAGAATTTGAAAATTTAGGAAATACGGCTAAAGATGCTGATCTAGGAAACACGCTTTCTGGATGGCGTAAAGCAATTGGTGATTTTATATCGGGAAATGATCGCTTAAAAAATCTCATGCCTAAAGATGCTGAAGAATACGCTGATTGGCTCAAGCGATTCAAAGATGAGTTGAGCGAAGCTAAAGACGAATTAGCCAGAAAAGAGAAAACAACAGGTCTATTCTCGGAGGATGATATAAATGCGGCTCGAAAGCGAGTTCAAGAGCTTCAATCGGTCGTTGACAAGTTCAATATATCAATTGATAATAAAGAAACTAAATCTACTAAGAATTGGTCTGATATATTGCAAAATCAGCTTCAATCATTGAAAGATTTCAGAGTTAAAGCCGAATTAGAGATAGAGCAGGCTGTAGTCAACTCTATGGCTGAAGGGGGAGAAAAGGAACTGGCTCAATTAAATTTGAATCATAAAAAGCGTTTGTCTGAAATTGACAAGCAGACAAATGAAATTGTAAAAAAATACAAGGAGGCAGAAAAAGCAAGATGGATGAAGGAGAATCCAGGTAAAAAGGAAAGTGAATTTAAATCGTCTATAACAGGAATAAATGACCTTCCTTCTGAATTTCAAGACATAATCCAGCAACTTGTTGAGACGGAGAATAAACTGTACACAAAGAGCGTGACAGATTATTTTAACAGTGTGGCCAAAGAGTTTCAAGGATATTTGGAAAAACGAAAATCAATCGAACAGGAGTATGCAAAGAAACGAAATGTGCTGTTCAAATCCGGCGCATCAGCAGATACGATAAAAGAAACCTATTATCAGGAGGACGAAGCGCTAAAACGCTTAGACGTGGAAATAGCCCAAAGAGAAAATACATTTCAATCTTGGGTTAATAAATTATCGAGCATAGGACTGGAGCAGCTACGAAAGATGCTTATTGAAGCCCAAGCGGAGTTGATGAAGGCCGAGATATCTGATTCTGATAACGGGGAAAAACTGGCTTCTTATCGTGCTATGCTTGTTAAGATAAGAGAAGAACTTGATAAGATAGAGAGAGGTGAACGTGAAGCTCAGGGGAAAGACGATAATAAGGGCAAGATAAAGGACTGGAAAGAGCTATACAAAGTTCTTGATAAGGTTAATGATTCTTTTATTGAAATAGGTGATTCAGTAGGTGGTACTGCCGGTAAAATAATCAAAGAGGCGGGTCAAATGACCTCTTCGCTTTTACAGATGGCTAATGCCGTAAAGTCTATAGAAACCAATATGGAATCTTTAGATAAGGCGTCTGTGATTCTTACTGCTATTTCAGCCGGGCTAAAGGTTGTCACCGGAATATTCGGTCTTTTTAATCGAACGGATTATATGGCTGAATATAGGAAAGAAGTTGCCAAGCTAAATGACGAATTAAAGAAAGTTAAAGAGAATGCACGCATAGATAGCGGGGAATATGATACCATATTTGGAACAGATGAATGGGCTAACGCTAGGAATAATATAGACGCTGCCCGCGATGCTCTAATGCGTTATCAAAGCACTTTGAATGATATTAAAAACAGAAAAGTTTATGAGGATGTATCAGACAAGGTGGCGAATATCTTTGATATTGATTTAGATAAAACATTTGATTCTTTAGAGGAATCTTTGGCCAACATGCAAGTTCAAATCAGACATTCAACATGGTTCAGAAGTGCCAAATATGCTTCTTTAAAAGATGCAGCCCCCGAACTATTTAACGAGGACAGCTCTGTAAATATGGACGCATTGGCTGAATTTGTCAATTCGGACATGTTTAAAAAGCTAAGCGAAGAAAATCAGCGTTATTTACAGCAGATGCTTGATAACTGGAGTACTTACGAAGAAGCTCTGGATAGTGTAAAAAACTATCTGACGGGTATTTTTGGAGATTTGGGTAACACAATGATGGATGCTCTGGTTGACGCTTTTGAAAACGGGACAGATGCGGCAAAGAAATTTACTGATTCTGTATCGGATATGCTGGAGAAGTTGGCCACTAATATGATATACTCTCTCACTCTTGGGGATGTCTTTGAAAAGGCTCAAAATAAGGCCGAAGAAATAATGAATAAAGATTATTCTAGAGAAGAAGATAAATTCAAAGATATGACCGAGCTTATGGGGTGGATAACAGATAATGCTATAAAAGCTCAAGGGGATGTTAACAAATATTTGGAAGCATGGAAACAGATCGCCAAAGACAAAGGCTATGATATTTTCACTCCTGACAATGAAAAGCAAAACGGGTTATCGTCAAGCATTCAAGGGGTAACAGAGGATACAGCAAACTTGTTAGGCAGTTATTTGAACGCTATCCAACACGATGTGAGTGTAAAGCGTAGTTTGTTGGAGAATATAGCGGGTAATCTGTTACCTACGATGAGCATTACGGCACAAGCTCAACTACAACAACTAAATGCCATTGCCGATAATACAAAGATCAATGCTGATGCAGCACTTGAAATTCAAAAGAGCGCAATAGCCATACAGACTTCTTTGTTGAGCGTCATTACACAAGGAAAGAGCGGGAAAGCGATAAGGATTCAATAATGAATGGCACAAAAAGCCTCTGACCATAGGATTGGTTGGTTATTACAAATCCACCAAGTTAAATTTCCCTATCAACTCTTTCTTTATGCGTTCGTGCTTATCTTCTAAATCATCACAATCCCTTTTATTTATAAGAAAATAGACACTAATATCCGGATATTCATAATGTTGGAAATTTTCATTACCAATCACTTGGTTCAGTGCATACTTGTATATTCTGAATCGTTGATTATTGGATTCTTGTTCTTCTGTGTTGGTTTGCAAATCTATACCTTCCGATGCTTTTATAACAAAAGATGCATTTGGGAAAATTTCCATCATTTCGGGTATTAGTTTTGCGCATGTTAGTATTACTTTAATTACCCCTTTAAAAGTAAAGCGGTTTGTGCTTGCACTATATCTATGTTCTTCATCTGCACTTTGAGGATAAAATTTTACAGCAATACTTTCACCATACACTTCTGCCCTTGCAATATATCTCGTCTTTCCACCTTTAGTTTGTTCATCAGTGAAGAACTTATAAATAAAACACTCTTCGAAAAGTTCATTTATTTTCGGAGAGTGGTCTATTTGTATCCTTTTTAATTCGTAAGGACGTATATTATCAAACATAACTAAGGAACTAATACAAAAGTACTTTTCTTGGTATTTGCATAAACCCTACGCCCTTCTCCTATTCTTTCAGACAAAGGTCTCCTATCACGCTCCGCAAGGCTTTTCCAGCCTAAACGTTCGCTTTTCCTTTTAGTTAATTTTGTACTTGAATTTGTTTGTACAGCTTGGTTCATAATATTTCTCTTCAATAGAAGTTTAACTATGTTAAGATAGTCTCGTTTGCAAATGTAAGGCAAAAAAAAATAACAAACGATGTTTATTGCCATAAAAAGAGTGAATAACATAATTTTTTCATTGTTTTCTTTTCTGCTTCAAAAATTTCTGGGGTTCCTGTTAGGCATGACAAAAGGATTGTGTAGAAATTTGCGACACATTCCTTTTCGTATATAAAGTTATAGAAATCAAAGGAAATATATTCGTAAATTTGCAGGAAACGAAAAGTCTATGGAACGGATCAAGTTGTCAAAGCAAGAGAAAGAGGTGCTAAGGATTGTGAAATCATGTGGAGCTAATTGCCCATCCATGTACCCGTTGCATGTATTCAACACTTGTGTTCACTTTCTAAAGAGAAAGGGACTTGTAGATGCCTCTTTTGTAAGAGGGGGCAATACGGTTTGGACAGCCAAAGTATCTGTTTACGGTAGACTGTATTTAGCAGAAAATCCTAATTTGCGTAATCCGATTCCTTGGAAAGCGATAAGCGTAATTATAGCTTTGCTTGCTTTTATAGTTTCTATTATTGCTTTATTCGTTAGCTGCTCAAAATTATAACAGGGTCTATATTAATTATTTAGAGGTACGGCGTAAGGACGTACAGCCAATACATCCATTTCTCTCAGCGTTGTTGGTTTTTCAAAAACCTTTTCTAACATCATTCGAAGAATTAAGCGCTCCTTTAATCTGGTTATACATTTTATTTATACGCTTTTTAAATTTCCATGAATCTATTTTTCGGTCAAAATAGGACATATCATTTTCAATTCTTATTTTGAGAATATCATTTTTACATAATTTTAGTAAATCCTTTTCTGACAATTCATAAGAAGGCTCTACATAATATTCTATACGATTACTAAATGTAACTCTATACTCATAATCAGTTTTTCCTATTTTTGCGACATTTTTGAGTTCCATTATTGTCCCATCTTTAAACTTGATTAGAAGTAACCTGTCCTTATCTATAGTCATTTTGCCCTCGTATAAACTCATATGTAAAGTCCAAATCTTTATATCTTCATTGGTTAAAGATTTTGCAAAACTAAGATGGAATGTTCCTGCATCCATAAGACGAGAATACAAAGTTTCTGTATCAGAAACTACAATACGTAAATCATCTTCTGTTTTATCATATACTTGAGAATACAAACTGTTGCTAAACAGTAATAAAAAAGATAATAGTAACAATTTAGCCATATAATCATATTTTTTATACAAAAGAAGGTATAAATACAATATTATAATATATTTAAATGTTAAAAATAAAATATGTTTATCTTAAATATTGCTATATATCTCAAAAACAATCCTTGATATTATCAATGTCTAACATGTATTAAAACCAAATGCTGACAGAACTTGCATGGAAATGCAAACATTTTTAGCTTGTTTTTATGATATTGAGGTATTACTATACCCCCCCCAGGCCGTCCGAGAACGGCCTGGGAGTAAAATTTATGCTTTACAACATATAATTTCAAAGCTTTATAATTCACAACATTACTGCAACTTGCTTTTCTACAGCTTTTTTTATGAAAGCGTTGATAGAGATACCAGCTTGTTTTGCCAGAACAGCTACTCTGCTATGAAGTTCCGGTGATAAACGAACGTTCAATGAACCGGAATAGCTCTTATGCGGCTCAATCCCCTCTTCCTCGCAATACGCCAGATAATCATCTACAGCCTCGTGGAAAGCATTTGTAAGTTCTTGCACGCTTTCTCCTTCAAAATTAACAAGACCATTAATGCCCTCTATCTTCCCGAAAAAAACATTGTCCCTTTCGCTGAAAGATACAGACCCTATATAACCTTTATAAGTCAATGTATTCATATTTGTACTTGTCTATCTCTTTTTTCCGAACAACTCGGAATGACTACCAATTCTAAGCAAGTCGATTATTTCTCCGTCAATCCAAATAAGAAGAAAATCCCCTTCTATATGGCATTCCATACACCCTTTATACTCACCTTTCAACATGTGAGGTTTGTATTCTTGTGGAATCGGATGGTCATTTATAAGTAGATTTGCGATATATTCAAAAGCTGCGATTTTTTGGGGGAATTTCTGAATACGTTTGAAATCTTTCTTAAACTGGCTTGTTGGGTGTAATTTCTTTTTCACTTCATTAATTCCTCCATCAAACTATCCACGCTGTCGAACGTTTCTTTATTCTTGGTCGTGCGTGCTTCCCTTATAGCTGCGATCGTTTCCGTATTCGGTTCGGAGTATACAGCGTCCATCAAGGTACTCTCTACAAAATTATTCAAACTCCTGTTCGCTTTCTTGGCTTGTTCCTGCAATATTTGCAACAAGTCCTCACGTAAACGGAACGATGTTTGCTTTCTTATTACTGCTTCCATATTACTTCTGTATTATATTGTATCGCAAAGGTAATGTATTGTATGCGGAAAACAAATATTTTGCGGGTTTTCTTTGCCATTCCCGAAATTGTTCGTGCAACGCAACTTTTGAGGCATAAGAACTCCATTGACCGGGCAGGCTGTTGTGAAATGGATTCTTGGGGTTATCTAATGAAATAAATACCTATTAGTGTATATTTTCTATAATGAAAGTGCGATAATCCCATTATAACAATCAGTCATTTGTTTGTTTATCCATGCTTAACATACGTAGTGTTTCACGATATTGCTCTGCTACTGGTATTTTTTTTAATTCCACAGATTTTTCGTAGTTGTCTTTTATTACTTTCTCTATTTCATCCAAGCTAATTCGGAAAAACTCCTTTCTATTATTCATCATGTTCATTTTTTTATCATCAAAAGCTCTATGTAAAGCCGCTTCTAATTTAGGAGCATCATCGGAAAATATCATAGCATGTACATCAAAACGGAAAGGTACAGAAGCATTACTCAGTTCATCAATTCGGTCCATAGGTTCAAGCCTTCTTGTCATCCCTATCTTATAAACATTTTCTCCAAATGCTCCAATATTTGATATAACATATACATAGCCAGCTTTTTTATTTGCTTCTCGGTAATCCATTTCTTTCATTTCTCTGTCTAATTCCGATAAACGTTCTTCTATATATGCTTTTTTATCATTAAGATATTTTTTCTCTTCGTCAGGAGCTTTTGATAAAAGACTTTCCACTCTTACAATCTGTTTGTTATAATGAGCCAACTCTTTTTGTATTTCTTTTCGTTTTAGTTCTATTTCCTCTGTTAATTTAGCCTCTTCTCTCATTTGCTCCCGAATAGCCCGTTGTTCTTCTTTTTCTCTTTGCTGTTTTAATGAGTATTCGTAAGCTAAACGAAGTTCTTTTAACTTTAAATTTAGGTATGATTGTGTTATTGAGATACAGTTAGGCTCATTTAATTTATTTAGGTCATCATAGGATTTCATCATCTTATGCATATATGCCTCTACGTTATTAAACTTCACTTTGCTTACAAGAACATCACACTCGTTATTGAAACTTCTTATGATCTGTTTTATATTCCTTTTGGCAAACAATTTCCCTTTTGACAGGCTCCCATTTACAGACCACTCTTGGCTACATAATGCAGCCATATCATTTCTTATCATTTGTTTTTGTTCTTCTCTTATTTCTTGTAGTTTATATTTAAATTTTTCAGAAGAAGAGAATTTAAATATAGGAGTATATAACCCGAATTCTTGTAATAGGATTTGGTCATCAAGTTGAATAATTTCTGTCTTTTTATTTTCTATCTGTTTTTTTATTTCAGATAATTCTTTTTTCTTATTTTCTATATCATGAATCAATTCATTTTTTTCAATAAATAAAGAATCAATTTCAAATTTGCTTTTATCCTTAATTTCTTTTATGTGTTCTTCAATATCTATAATACAACTATATTTGTCAGATATTTCTTCTCTTTTTATACGTTCATAATTTAAATCAGAGGATACTTGTTGATATTTATTGAATAAATCATTATATTTATTTTTAAAATCTTGACAACAAGATTTTAATGAATCAATTTCTGCAATCTCTTTTTTTTTGAAAAAATCGAACCAAGACATAATTATACTAATTTTCGAACATATATTAAAATCTTTTTTGTTGTATTGCAGAATTGGATCATTCTTTTGTAGGATTTAAATGAGATAACTTCATCTATGATATCAAATTTATGGAATTCTTCTTTTTCTATTGATTTAGATCTAATCATTACAATTTTATCAGCTTCTGAATAGAAGACAATTATAATGAAAACTCCATTAGCTAAATTAGCTCCATTAACAACCTCTACTTTAAAATAAATATGTAAATCATCGTCATATCTTTCATCTTTTGCAAATGAAATTTCAGATATGTTTAGGTTATATTCATCGAAAGACTCTTGATCTATCTTAATAAGTTCAGATAAAAAGTTTAGGTCCCCAGTCAGTTCCATTTTCTACATCATTTTTAATCAATAAAAATTTACTGTACTTTACAAAAGTAGTAAAATTTTTATTGAATCCTTATTTTTTTGAAGATTTTTGTGGAACAATTTTGATAATTACAAAATTGTTCCCATATTTGCGGTGTTCAAACTAATTGCGGTACATTACTGCTGGCTTATGTCAGCGATTTTTGTATTTATACATATTCTTGTGTATCTTTTTGAGTATTAAAGATATTACTGCACCGTGTCGGGTCACTGGAAACATCCCGGAGCTTGCAATTAGGCTTGAACAACACGTAGTGCAGTTTTTTTATTGTTCAAATTAATTGTTATGGAAGAGTTAAAATTATTCCAATCTCCCGTGTTTGGGAAAGTGCGTACCGTAATAACAAGCGGTCAAGTTATGTTTGTAGCAAGTGATGTCGCAAAAGCATTAGGTTACGCAGTTCCCCAAAAAGCAGTTTTAGACCACTGCAAGCACTGTTCCAAAATGGAACACCCTTCCTATAAAGGGACTTACATAAATATTATTCCCGAATCGGATATGTATAGACTTACCATGAAGTCAAAGTTGCCAAACGCAGAACAATTCCAAGATTGGGTATGTGAAGAAGTAATCCCATCCATCCGCAAGACCGGCGGCTACATTGCTACCAAAACTGACGATACCCCAGAGGAAATCATGGCTCGTGCTCTTACTATCGCACAGGCCACCCTTGAAAAACGGGAAGAACGGCTGAAACAGCTTGAAGCCGACAACCTGCAAAAGGATGCCAAGATCGCAAAGCTCCAACCGAAAGCCGACTTCGCAGATGCCGCCTTC
>UMCM01052833.1_pt1 | contig 16548 bp, 20 predicted proteins | sample 1964231 | NCBI WGS metagenome assembly UMCM01 (sample SAMEA4835968, study PRJEB28245) | human gut metagenome | biome: gut microbiome; material: fecal sample | place: Denmark | collected 2008
TTGTATCGTTCCGGCAGCTTTCCCCACTGCCGGGCGTGCTTTTCAAAGGGAAAGCACAGTATCTTTACTGTACCATGTTTTGCGCCGCTTGTAAAGCCGAAAACCGGCCTGCTTTGGGGAATGAAAAGTAAAGCATTAAATGCAACAAATTTTCGGCTCTGTTTTTGTGGATTTTAGCGTAAAGCAAACAAGCCGCCAAGCGCACCCCGCTTGCGGTTATCCCTTATTGTTCATTTTTACCAGTGATTTTCTGCTTTCTATGTGCTTTATGCTGTCAAACCAAGCTCCCGTAGGCATTCGCGGAACATTGTGCCGGCGCTCTTATAGCCGAAAATTTTTCTGGGATAGCTGTTGATCCAGTTCTCCGTAGCCGCGATTTCCTCTGCCGTGACCTTTGAGAAGTCTGTGCCTTTCGGGTGCCTGCGGCGAATCATGCCGTTCACATTCTCATTGCTCCCGCGTTCCCAAGAAGAATACGGATGACAATAGTACACCTTCGTCCGCTTATCTCCGGTGATGCAGGACTGTTCCAGCTGGTCGGCCAATGCAAACTCACTGCCGTTGTCCACTGTGATGCTCTTATAGATAATGCCAAACTTCTCTGCACCTAACTTCCGTTCCAGTGCATTGATTGCCCGCACGGTCGTCTCTGCGCGGCGATCTGGCACCACTATAATATTTTCGTTCCGGGTCTTGCGCTCAGTCAGCACTAGCAGCGCAACCGTGCTTTTCTTCTTGCCAGAATACACCGTGTCCATTTCCCAGTGTCCAAATTCTTCACGGTCTTTTACTTCCGCCGGGCGTTTTTCGATGCTCTCACCGGCAGGCGCACGAGCAGGATCCTTTGTTTTCACCTTTTTATAGTCGCCCTTATGCACTCCATGTCTGGGCAGAGCCTTTTGCGTCAAGTTCAGGAACACGCCCTTTTTGATGTAGCTGTATATGGTAGGCACCGATATATGCGTTTTGAATGTCCGTCCTTCTTCCAGGGCATAACCGTACACAGCAGCCGGTGAACAATCCTTATCTATAATGGTCTGCTCGATATAGCTTGCAAGCTCATGATCCTTGCCGATTTTAAGGTTTGGCCCCTTTTCCCGAAGATGTGCCTGATACCTTTGCTCTGCAATGTCCGGGCTGTATGTAGGGATCAGCTTCCACGTCTTACCGTCCAGCTTGTCATAACTGCCGCGCTTCAATTCCCGGTACACCGTGGACGGGTCCACCCGCAGCCTGTCTGCGATTTCCTTTACCCTCAGCCCATCTTTCAACCACTTTTCGATACGGATTCGGTCTGTAAGCGTAAGCTGTTTGAACACTCGCACGCCGTTTTCCTCCTTCCGACTATGGCGTTTATTTTCGTTTTAAGCGTAAATTATACGGTGTACCGTTGTCAATTCGCAAACTTTCCACACTTTGCACATTTCCTTTGTGCAAAACTCCCAGACAAACAAAAAAATGCCCCGCCAGCAATCCGTCAGGATACCAGCGGGGCATTGCTTTACTTAGTGGAGATACCTTGCCAATTCAGATGCAACAAAGCCTGCGATCACTGCCGCAATGACTGCCCACCAGAGTTTGTTTCCAAATACTCCGGGGGCTTTTTCCAGCGCGGTCAAGCGGTCGTCCTGCTTCTTGTTCTGTGCCGTCACAACTTCAAGGCTCCGGTTTGTGGTTTCGAGTTGCTGGATGGTCAACTTGATATTGGTGTTCATGCCGTTTACTGCATCGGTCAGCTTCCCCAGCTCGTCCAGCCGGTGGGTGTTGCTCTGTGCACGGTTTTCGACCGCTGTCAGGCGATGTTCCAGTTCCTCGTCAGTCATTACGCTTGTTCTCCCCCACGTTACCGAAATGGGCCACAGTAGTGGTTTCTGCGGATTTCTTTGCCATGTAATCTTCGAGCTTCTTCTTGGTAAAGTCGAACACAAGCTGTACGATCCAATCCAGCGTCCGCTCATTGATTGCCCAGTCCAGCCAGTCCGGGGTGTAGCCGCGCAGCACCGCGATAACGTGCGCTTTCTTCTCTGCGCCTGCACCCGCGCCGAACTTTTCTTCCGCGTTGACGATCCACTTGTACACGGTCTTTGCGACCACAAGGCCGTAACCCAGACGTACCGCCGCCAGCGCCGTGACCACAAGGCCGACCACCATGAAGATGCAGGCCAGCCATTCAGGGAATGCCATCAGAAAAACTTTCAGAATGTTCTCCATTTTGTTTTCCTCCTACTCTTAACCCACCCAACGGCTCTTTACCGCACGGGTGTCGATGTGTACCCAGCCAGCAGGACGACCAGTTTTTACCGGGTAACGTCCGATGCCGCCGGTGTTTTTCAGCAGCGTTTCGGCGTAGGTCGCGAGCGTTTCCACGTCCACGCCCTGAATCCGAATATCTGCCGCCATACCGTAGCAATGCTGACTGTACGTTGCGCCCTTGACCGCCTTGTTATGGGCGGCAGTGCGATATGCGCTGGTGATCGTAACAGCCTTTCCAAAGTGATTCCGGATGTTCTGCAACAGTTTCACCAACACATCATCAATAAAGATGGGGTCAGTCCCATCCTTGCAGCGAAACTCTTTCACGGCAAAGTTTGCGGACAGTTTCTTGTTACCATCCTTTGCCAGTGAATAGGCTTTAATCGCCATTGTCGTTTTCTCCTTTCTGGCTCAATGCCATTTTGCAGCCGCTCGACCCACACTCAGCCACCAGCACGGCAAATTCGCCGCGCTCTGCGGTCGTGTCCGCACCACTGGTTTCCAGCCGGGTCAGCAGGCTTTCGCACAGATCGGGCCAGCTTTTATGCTGCATAGTCTTCGCCCGTGATGTTCTTGTAGTCGTCGGCGGTAATTTCACCGCTTTCCACGCGCGCGGCCAGAACCTTCTTGACAGCAACGCGGCGGCTGATGGGCATTTCGGCCCAAGTCTTAGTGCCAGCGACCAAACGGTTTGCCCAAATCTTATCCATAGTCCTTTACCTCCTGTTATTTCTTGTTGGCGTTGATGGCTTCATCCAGATCGCAAAGAGCCTGCTCGATGTTGCTCATGCGCTCGTCGTTGGCTGCGTCCTGCTCACACAGGGCATCTTCCATTTCAGCCACACGGTCGGGCAACTGTTCGTGCTCCTGCCGCTTCTTGGCTGCGGCTTCCTTCTCCTGCCGGGTGGGCAGATTATGCTTCTTCCATTCGACCATGATTTCGTCCTCCTTACTGGAATGCACCGCTGACGGCTTCGATGTAGCCGCCAGTGCCGGATGCACCGCGGCTGACGGAAACGCGGAAGTTGAACGCTGCGCCGTTGGTCGCCACGCTGTTGGTGAACACAATGTTCACGCCCTTCTGGACTTCGACCGTGGCATCCTGCCAGACCGGGGACGGGTCGTTGGCATTGTTCGTCACCTCGGCCTTAAAGACAGCATCGTCCGGGATGGAGCCGGTCACCTGAAGCACGGCAACGGTGATGTCGCCCTCCACGGTCAGAGGTTCGGCCAGCGTCACACTTGCGCTGGTAACGCTCTTGGTGAACGTGGCGTTCAGGCTGGTGCTCTCCTTGCCATCGTTCGCGGTGATCTGAATGGTATGGGAGCCATTCAGGATGCGCTGGAAATTTTCTGCGGTACTGCCCTGCCCAAAGGTCAGCGCAGTACCGCTTGCAATGCCGGTGCGGGTGGCAGTGGTCTTGCCGTCCAGTTTTTCGGTAACGGTCAGGGTGTCACCGTCTGCATCGGTGACGGTATACGCGAAGTTGAAGGGTGCGTTCTGCTTCCCCAGATTCGTGGAACTGGCGTTGATGGCCGGTGCAGTGTTCGTGCTGACCGTGCCGTCGTCAGAGACCACGAGTGTAGAGGGAAGTACGAAAGCGGGGCGAACACCGAAGATGTTGTAGTAGTACCAGTAGTCGTTGGAACCATCAGGCTTGACGTACCAGACGAAGTTGCTGTAGCTGGTGTACGGAGAGCGCAACCACCACGCGGCAGCGCTGCTGCCGTTGTAGGCAACGCGCTTGCTTGCGCTGTCGAAGTAAGACAGTTTTGCACCCTCGGTGGTCATGTAGCTTACGCCGCTGAAACCGACTTCCGTGCCAGACAGCAGGAACACCTTGCAGCTCAGTCCGTTAGAACCGCTCATCACATTGTTGTTCGAGTAATTGGTGTACGGAATTTTGACCTGTTTGATGGCACTGCGAATATCGGCATCGATCAGGCTGATGAACGTACCATTCAGGTACGCGGTCATGTCGGAGTTCAGGTAGTCGTTGTTGGAACCGTCCCACTTCATCGTGGTATAGATGTCCTTCATTACCACCCAAACGCCGTTGCAGCTTGCATCATAGGCGTTGCTGGGCAAGCCCTGATGCACGATGATGAAATCTTTGGCCGCGCCGTTGACCTTGATCTTGACGATGCTGCCAACGGCCTTTGTGCTCAGTTTTACGTTTGCCATTGTTACCTCCTTATAAAATCAGGCCCACGGCAAAACGCCAATGGGTCTTGTGTTCTGCGAGACAGCGGCGGTCAAGGCTTTGTGCTGCTTCTTGTAGATGCAGCGGCATTGCCGGGCGCGTCGCCTGTCTCGTGCGAGTTTATTCGAGTTGATTTTTCGGTGGATGGAAATTGTGCAGTTGAGCAATTTTTCCAGACGGTCGGCGTACTGGCGGCGCAGGGCGTAGGTATTGCCGTGTGCAGCATGGGCATCCCATGCAAGGAAGCTACAAAGGATTTCTTCCTTTGTTACCTCACCCGCCGGGTATACCTTTTCCCAATGCCTGATTTTGACTTTCATCCGTTTGGCGCTGTCCCGACGCAGCTTTTGGACGACCGCGCCGGTTTCAGTCAGATACGAATGGAACCCCAGAAAATCAATGCCGTTCCTCAGTGGGAAGATAGCCGTTTTCTGGTTCAGTTCCAAACCGTACTCGTCCATGAGCGCCCGCACATCCTTCAAGATGCACTGCAACTTCTGCTTGTCCGGGCAGATGATGTAAAAATCATCCATATACCGGCCATAGTATTTGATGCGGTACTTTTCTTTGATGATGTGGTCGAACTCATCCAAAAACATGAGGGCGAAAAGCTGGCTGGTCTGATAACCCAGCGGCAGACCATCTTCCATCACGTCGATGTAGATGCAAAGCAGCTCGTAGATACGCGGGTCAACGCCGCGCTTGTCCAGAACCACCTTGAGCTTTCGTTTCAGCTTTTGGTGATTGATGCTGGCGAAGAAGTGCCGGACATCGCCTTTCAGCACCCAGCCGTCTGCGCCGCGCCCACTCCGGCGGTAGTAGTCCACCATGTGGGTTTTCAGGCGCATCAGGCCGTCGTCCGTGCCTTTGTCCTTCTGGCTGGCAAAGCTGTCCCGGATGAAGCTCTTGGTCAGGACTTCATACAGGATGTTATCTACCAGTGCGTGCAGCACCACTTTGTCCACGAATGCCGGTGCGTGTACAACGCGCTTCTTCGGCTCATAAACATAGAACACTTCAAAGCGGCTCGGCGTGTAGCATATCTGCTGCCGGATGTCCCCGCCCGGCTGCCGTACACTGCGGACGGTCAGCTTGCGGGACAGCTTTTCGGTACAGGCCAAAGCGCTGGCCTCATACTGGATCGTTTTGCTCTTACTGCGCTTTCCTTTTCGGGCTTCGAGGTACGCATTGTAAAGCGTCTCGAAGCTGCACAGTTCTTCGTATGTCAAACTTGACCCTCCGCTGGTTCGCTGTTGCGGTAGTGGGCTGCATCCCCGCAGGGATGGCCCACCTCAGCGGGATGTGTTTATCACTTGCCTGCATCGGCAAGCGACGGGATGCGGTTTCCTTTGGCTGTTGCACTGCTTTCGGCAAACGCCTACTCGTCTCGCAGATCAGCCGGAGCGGGGCGAACACCGTAGGTGTTGTTGTAGTTCCAGTTGTCGTTGGAACCATCAGGCTTGACGTTCCAGACGTTGTTGCTGTTGTTGGTGTTCGGAGAGCGCAGCCACCATTCGGCAGCGTCAGAATATAAACCGTACCCCTATTGCAAAACAGTTTCCTGTTATGCCGTTTTCTGCTCCTGCTGGGCAAAGACGGCCCGAAGTGCTTTGACAAGCATTTCAAGCCGTTTCTTCTCTGCTTCCTGCCGGAGATTTTCTGCCCGGCCACGTTCAGACTTGAGCCACTTCATGGCCGGGTATTTTACATCCGTGATCTTCTTTGTCCAGATACCGGCTTTCTTGGTGCTGATGATACCATCCTCCGTGCAGAGGGTCAGATATTCCAGCAGCAGAGAACAGCCGTCCACGACCTCACCGATCTTTTCAATCCGCTTGTCGTACTCCGTGGCGAAGTTCACGTTGTTGGCCGCATGGGCATCCAGCAGAATCTTCTTGGCTATCTCCCTGATGTCCCTGCCGTAGAGGTTGAAGGTGCTTTTCGTGAAGCCTTCCTTCTCCCTCGTATCGAGAGCATGGACAGCGGTGGTGCAGACCTGCTTGATTTCCCGGATGTCCTCAAGCGCAGCGGCTTTCTGAAATACCTTCCGGGCATCGCTCCGGCTGATGTCGTCCGAAACGATGCGGGTCGCCCTCTGGGTATACCTCAGCAGCTCCCGCGCTTTATTGCCAACCAGAAACGGTTGTTCAGCCATATCAGAACTCCACCCTCGCCTGATCTGCGTTCCACGCGCCGGTGACGGTCAGGCCGTCAAGGCTGCTGAACGTGGCGCTGAACGGGTTCTTTGTGACGTTCGTTCCGAACTTCAGCTCAATGGCCCTGATGCTGGCGTTCATAGCTGCCACACTGGCACGGATGTCGCTGTGGGCGTTCTCTGCACCGTTGTGAGCGTCCACGGCTGCGCTGATGCGCTGGTCGGTCTCGGCCTTTTTGTAGCCGTCCACTTCCCACCGCTGGCTCTCGGTCAGGTGGCCGTCTGCATCCAGCGTGGCAATGCCGCCCGGAATGCCGATCTGGTCAGTGCGGACAACATCTTCATCCGGCGCCTTGCCGGGGCCTGCGTTAAAAGAACCGTATGCCATTTAGGTTCCCCCTTCCTGTGCATCCGTGTATTTCACGGTGCTTGTAATGTGATACTGTGCAGAAATTTTCTCGGTCGGAGCTTTGGCGGCCCTCAGCCGCAGCTTTCCTTCGAGGCTTTCGGTCGCAATAAAGCCCACCGCACCCGCCACATCGTAAAATTCCGGCAGTACCGTAACATCCACAATGTCGGTAGCCAACAGGCCCGCAATGGGGATGTCACAATAAAAATAGCCGGGGGAGGAATCATCCTCGCCCCAGCCATCGACCGGAATCGTAAAAGACACCGCAGCCGTGACATCCTGCTTTTCGTGCAGGATGTCATCGGTTTCCTCGAATCCGTTTGCCGTTGCTTCGGAAAGGTCTCCGAGTGCGGTGTTGCACTGCTTGATGTGGCTGCAAAGCGCGGCAAGCCCTGTGCCCAAAAGCGTTTTGATCTTCGCTTTTGCCATAGAGCTTACCTCCTCATGTCTTAGTCAGCCAGCAGAGCGGCGATCTCCTCTGCGGAGAAGTCCTCCACATCCTCGTCGTGCAGAACATTCTCCGGCTCGGTGTACACGACGACTTCCTTGCCGTCAATGTTCACATTGCCGTTGGTGGAGCTGGCTGCGGTCTTGGTGGCACCCTCAGAGACACCGGCCAGCTTTTCGCCCTCGGCATCGGTCATCAGGCGCTTGCCAGCCTCGGCGGCCACAAAGTCGGCAGGCTTCTTGCCGCTGTCGGTCAGGTTGCCCTCGCCGTCCAGCGCAGCGAGGTTTCCGGTGGTAGCACCAGTGACCTTATCGGCCTTGCCGGAAATGTCCACTTCCTCAGGGGTGGGAACATACAGACCGTCGTCCTTCAGGGTCAGAGCGTTGCCCGCAGCAGCGGAAACATTGACCTTGACATCCACCTCATAGCCAGCGATGGTAACGGTGGTGGAAGCATCCTTGCCGACGGCCTTAGCCTTGTAGGTATCCACCAGCGCAGCCATGCTCAGGAAAGAGTAGGTGCAGGAGTCAGGATTCTCGCCCTTGACGGCCAGCACCATGACGGGCTTGCCGTCCAGCTTGGGGTCGGTAGCGCCGGGGTAGGTCGCAGCATCGAACTTGAACTTGGCCACGAAGGTGGTCTTGGTCTGGTCGAGGAACAGCTCAGAGGGGAAGTCAACGGAGAAAGCAGCAGTGCCGCTCTTGTCGGTAGAGGTGTAGAAGTTCACGGTGTTGCCGTCAACGCCAAGAGACTTGATAGCAGCGTTGGCTGCGGTCTGCACAGGGGTAAAGGCGTCCTTCTTGACGAAAGTCTTCTTGATCTCAGCGGTCAGGTTGCGGATGGTGGTCTTGGTAGAAATCTGCTTAGACATAATAGTGTCCTCCTAAAAATTATTTCAGCATATCAACGATTTCCTGCTGCGTTTCTTCCTCGTCGAGCAGGTCTTCACTCGTCATAACGGTTTCTTTGCGGACAGTCAGCGCGTTTGCGCTGTCGAAGTCAAGGCCTTCGCCGATGCGGACGGCAATAGCGCCGCTTGCGTCGCGCTTCAAGCCCCGACCGATGCTTACGCTACCGGTTTCACCCGAACCACCTCCTTTCCCGAACAGGGTTACGGTCGCCTGAATATCTGCTTCCGGGATGCGCTGAGCGAAAAATCTGATGAAACCATCATGCGTTTCGCACCCGTTCAGGACGCCCGCTTTGGTCGTAGTATAGAAGCTGCCAGGAGATACAACGCCAACTGGTACAAGCTCGCTGGTGCTGTCCGACAGTTCTGCGTCATAAATGCACTGGTAGTAATCCATACCGCCAGCGTTTTCGTAATCATCCTCGCTGCGGGCGGGCTTCCACCCGTCAGCCGCAAGGGTGAGTTCGTAGGAGCCATAGTAGCCGCCTGTTCCGCCGTCCACCTGTTCCTTGATAAGAGCCTTTACCTGTTCTTCGTTCAGGATTTCCCCGGATTCAGACAGGTTCTTCACGGCTGCGCTGACCGCTGCCGTGATGGTAGTCGCATGGGCACTGGCGTCGGCGTTGTGCTTCTCGATCTCGGCCTTGACCATCTTTGCGAGAGCCTGCATCTGCGGGTCAACGGTAATGCTGATATTGGCCTTGTTCGACACAGCAAGCAGCGCCGACAGCTCAATCTCAAAATCGCCGTTCACTTTCGTGGACGGGACCTCCACTCCGCGTGCATCCTGCATAATAAACAGGAGTGTTTCGGCATCGTCGTTCAGCCTGCCGTAAACGCCCACCTGATGCATGATGTACGTTTCATCCGCACCGGTGATCTGGATTTTTACCCGCCGAGCCGTCTCACCGCCGCTTTCAACGGTTTCGATGTCCAGCAATTTCAGGTCATGTGTTTCGCCGCTTACCCCGGTTTCCCCCGAAAGGTCTGCGTCAGCCGTACCGGTGCCGCTCACAGCGCGGGTGATTACCAGCGCACCACCGGAGAGAGATTCCGACAGCAGGGCGGCACCGGCGGCGGTGTAGCTAGATTTTTCCCAACTCACGTTGTCTGTCCTCCAATAACAATGTTTATCGCCGTGTGCGACCGTTCAACGGTGCCCGCCGTAAAGGCTCGTGCTTTCACTGCCTTTGCTTCAACGGCACCGGGCAGCGCCACGGCAACCTGCATTTTCGATCTTCCGACCGCACCGGCAACATACGCCTTTGCGCCGATTTCCCGCGGCTTGATCCTACCGGGGACCTTTACGGTGCAGGATGTCGCCATGCCGCAGGGTGCGGCGGCGATATAAGCGGGCGACCGTTCATGCGGTTCGACGATGTAGATGATGTGCTCAAGGTGAGCGGTACAGCGCCGGGCATAACCAAGGCGCTTTTCAATTTCTTCCGGTGTGTAGTAAATGACACCATCATCGGTAATGTCTACGTTCATTCGCCAGTAGCCCGGCCTTCCTCCGTAGTCATACCATTCACTTATCTTCACATTCGGATAAATCGAGGACAGCGCCTTTTGGACTGCCCACTCCGTTCCGCAGTACCGACGGACTTCCAGCGCAGTTTTGATGATCCTGCGCTTTGTTTCAATCGGATAGCTGGTGTCGTACCAGTCAACGCGGAACTGAACCGCAAGAATATCCAGAACCGCCTCATCTGCACGGTCAATATCCGTGTAGATTTTCAAGCGTTCGGCAGCTTCCAGTTCCTTCTTGCGCCGCTCCCTGAAAACTGCATCAAGGATCTGTACCCATGGCTCTTTGGCAACATCAGGCGGTAGCCCTTCGACTAGGCCGACTTCGTGGAGTTCAATCATCTTCGATTCCTCCGTATGTCACCTTGCAGCTTCGGAGCTTTGCCACCTGAATTTCGGAGACGGTTGTTTCGACCGGTGTCAACAGACGTGGGCGTTTCGCACCAGCTTCCCGTACACGCATAATCAGCTCCGCCGGTTCGATGTCCCGGCCGATTTTTCTCTGCCAGGTTTCATACTCCTTCACAGCTGCTTCCACATTTTCCTGAATCGTCGATGCATTCTTGACATTGCTCAAGGCAATATGGTAAGTAAGCTCGATGTCATACGGGATTTCTTCCGGCGCATGGCAAAGAACCAGATCACCCATCGGGCGCTTTACCGTGTCGAAATATTCCTGCATTCCGGTACATTCTTCCCTTGTCGGAACTCTGCCTCCGGCCATCAGAAAGTAAACGTGGATCGTGTATCCTTCCTTGCAAACGATCTTCGTATCTGCCACATCGGACCGCCAGCTCGATGCAAAGTATTCATAGGCATCCACCGGACCGGCCACGGAGAAAATCGAAGGTGCATAGTTGATACGTCTGGTAAATGAATCGTCACCTTCCGTATCCGTACCGCCCGTGCTTGCCGAAACACTTTTTGCCCCGGACACATACGGGATAGGATCCACCAGCACATTGATTTCGCCTTCGGCAATCCCATCGCTGTTGCTTCCTGCCTCATCCGCCACGGCAACTACGTCCATGGTCAGTTCGCCGGGTAAGATCTCCGCATACTTTTCGGTTTTGAAATACCGTTTGTCTGCCGTTCTCACCTGTGTTCCTTCCGGGATTCCGGTTGCACTCGTTCTCGGCGCAGACAGTGTGAATCGAATAACCGCCGTGGCTTTTCCGGCTTCCAGGCGTTCCACTCCAACAAGCGGAGCAAGGTTGTCCAAATTCGGCCCCGTGCTCGTAGGCAGCAGTTCCGCTTTCAGACACGCCGTGCTGTACTCCATGTTGTGATGCGAACGATGTGCCAGTGTCAAAAGGACAAGCCGTGCTTCAGAACACCGTTCCAACGATACCTCACCGTTGAAAAGTTCTTTGTTGTACTTGCCAAACAGCGCCTTGCAATCGGCCACAGCTTCTTCCAGCGTTTCTTCGCCTTCAATGTCGATGTCCGGGATGTTCTCAAACTCTTTTATTTTAGACAAGCTCGTACACCACCTTTGGAATTACAACGCCATGCAGCACATCACTATCCAGCCAGTCCACCCGCACCACTCTTGCCCGCGGCTCAAACGATGCGGTTTTCTCTGTTACCTCAGCCACATATAATCCCTTTGCCACCGGAAGTGGCTTATCGACAAATATGTTTGGATTGATTCCGAGTTCTCTGTCGCCCTCTTGGCTCCCGATTGGTGTGGAATACAGTGTGCGAAGGCACTTTGCAATGTCCTGCACTTCTTTTTGTTTTTCGCTGTCACCGGACAGCTCAACCACCGTGCTGCTGAAGTCGATCATATGTACTCCTTTATGGTCAGGCTCACCTTGCACTGCATCAAAAGCCCGTGTTTTATCACCGAATCCCAGCTGTCGCTTATTTCAGTGACCCGAAACTTGTTTTGCGATACCGGTGCAAACCCGATAATCAGGTAATGAATCTCTCCGTTCTCTGACATTTCTGTCAGACGGTTCAGCATCTTGCGAGGATTCACGCCGAGTGCTGCATCCAGAAGAATATCAAAGGTGTACTCTCTCAGTTTCGGTGATAAATACTCTGCTCGTGCTTTTCCTCCCAGAACTTCATGTTCCGCCCAGTTTGCGCCGGTCGTTCCCTTGAAGTTTGACGGGGTGAGCACACGCAGGTGTCCCACGGAGAAAATCACATCGCCGAAAATTCCAACATACATTCCAAAACCTCCTTACAGGGGTGCGGATGTTTTCTTGCCAAGGTTTCCGGTGTGCGTATGCGATACCAGCGATTTGCCGGACACAACAACATCGCCACCTCCGCCCTGGATGTTCACTGTTCCAGCGGTCGCATTGATGGTCGATGCCGTCATTTTCAATTCGCCGGATGCTGCAAGCGTGATCCCCGCCGGGGATGTCACCTTGATTTCTCCGCCCTCGCTGATGGTCACGGTTGCACCGCCCACCTGGATCTCAAGACTTTTCGCCTTCAGGATTTTCTTTCCGTCCACATAGTCGGTCAGTTCTTTTGCATTTGCATCAAACTTCCGATATGCCTTTCCTCGTGAGTTGGCATAATCCTTTCGGTAGACTTTTTCTTTTCCTTCAGGCGGTTTGTTCTTTTCATTCCAGACGGTGCCCACCACAACAGCATCCTCCGGGCTTTCTCCTGGATGCAGGACAAGCACAAGATCATCAACTTCCGGTGTCTGGTACTCGCCATTGGACAGAAACGGCACCATTTCCGTAACGGTGTCGTCCCTGTCTGGGTAAGTAACTTCGCACTTTCCAGCCTCATAGTCGATAGAACTCACATTGCCGAATCTCACTTCACTGCTCATGCGAAATCCTCCTTTTCCACTTTGCTGGCCTTGACCTGTGTTTTGTAGCCGCTGGATGGAGATATGCTGTGTTCCATTTGATCAACGAAATACTTTCCGTCCATCTTTCCATAGCCAACTAGGTTAAAGCACTGCGCTGAAGCGCCGGCCGGATAGCCCAACATCGTAAAACTGATCTGGGTTGCTCCGTGGTTGGCATTCTTGATGGCCGCTATCAGGCGGGCTTTTGCGTCTGCCTCGCTGCTTACCTTTCCAGTAAGTTTAAGCTGGCGTTCGTCCGTGCCCACCTTGACGTTGATATTGATTTTTTTCTGTTTGTTGGTGTAGGTATAAAGGCCGCCCGTGTATGTTCCAGTCAGCTTTGTGTTCCACTTGAAACTTCCCGGCTCTACGCACAGGGCCGTCGGATTTCCAACGGGCCGGTTCTCATATACCGTCCATACAGGATCTTTCGCCTTGTACTTTTCCCGGTCGTACACCCAGAGCTTTGAAGTGTAGACTTTGATAACCAGTGCATAGGTGCTGCACAGATCTTGCAGAAAGGCACTATCTGTTCCGTCCTGTTCCTTTGCATCAATGCCGTGGTCGTCTCCCTCAAACTTCAGCTCCAATTTGTAACGGCCTGCAATGGTTTCAGCGATTTTCTTTACGCTGGTGTTCTTCCATGTAAAGGTCCGGTTTCTCTCGCTGAAGCTGGTGTCGTTCGGCTTTGCCACGCCGCCCATCGTCAGCGAATCAGGTGCACCGGCAAAACTAAGATCATCCAGCACGAATGCCCCGCACTCGGCGCTGTAATCTCTGTAGCCGCTCTCAATGCCCCCGATATTCCAGTCCTTTACAACAATAGCCGGGTAGAGCTTCACGCCCTTTTCCGGCATCCAGTCATTTTTCCATTTGGCAGCTTTGGCATTGACTGTAATGCTCACACTGTCGCTTTTGGATTCAGCCACATCCGTGTACTTGAAACTTTCCAGATCAGGTGCGATTTCTTCCGAAATATCGGTTTTCTCGTAGGTCAGAAGAACCGCAGCCTGCCTTCCTTTGGGTCTCGCTGCTGTCAGTACCATCATGCACCTGCCTTCCAGGGCGGAAGGTCTCCGCTCTTTTCAGCCGGCAGAGCTGGTGTTGACAGCACCGTGCCGGAATCGAACCGGACGATATGGATATATCTGGGGTTGTTCTGCATCAGCCAATCGGCTTTCAGCTCGCTTCCGTACACGTTCAGGGCAATCAGATCCCAGGTGTCACCGGACTTTGTGGTGTAATCAAGTGCCATACTGCGTGCGCCTCTTTTCGCGTTCGTACCGTTCCACATACTCGCAGAACTTCTCGTAGCCTTCGTCCATAATGGAACGTAGATCTTCGGCATTCATGCTGCCGTAGATGGTGAAGTTTGGTGCATAAACATATGTGTTTCCGCTGGAACTCGTATAGGTACGCTGGTAGCTGTTGCTCGATCCACCGCGCTGGTTCCCGGTGCTGCCACCAGAAGCATCTTCGCTCCCGCCGATGGGCTTCAGCTCTACTTCCTGCTGGTAGTTCTGAAGGTCTGCCAGCATCGACAGATTTTGCCTTGTCAGTTCGCTGTTTCCAGCCGTCGGGAAGAAGTTTACATTGCTCAGGTCGTAGTTGTCCGGGTTTGCAGCGTATTCCAGCTTTGCCTTTTCCGCATCTGCTCCCCGGATAAACCGGATTGCCTTCTGAGTATTTTCGTTTGCAAGAACAGACTTGGCACCAGCAATCACTTTCCCGATTCCGGTGTTCAGCAGCTGTTGGGCTTTGCCCTGGTCATCCGACACGGTAGGTGTCGGCATTGCCGCCAGAGTTTCCAGCCCATCTACTGCATAGTTGGCGATCTCCGTGATACGGCTGAACGCCACACCAGCGTCGGACCCCAGTACCAATGCCGCTGCAACAGGCTGAACCATAGTGTCAAAACTTTGAGCCACCTGGTTGTAATACTGCTGGCGACGTGCTCTGTTGAAGTCGATCAGGTTAGAATCTTCTTCTGTAAAACCACCGTCCGCGAACATCTTCGGCTTTCTGCCGGGCAACCCCAGCAGATCACCCAGACCAACACCCAGCAGCTTACCAGCGGTCAGCCAGGTATCAATGTTCTTTTCACGAACGCCGCGCCGGAAGCTGATAACGGCTTCCGGGCCAGCCTCACCAGCAATAGACGGTCCCTGCGTCATGCCGCCGTTGGCAAATGCCGGGACAGACACGGGTGACAGGTTGAATCCGAACGACTTACCGCCGATCACCGGAACCGGAATGCCGAACAGCGTTTCCGGTATTGTGAGCTGAATTTTGTTCAGTGCGCCGATGATGAAGTTGACCGCTTTCACGCCGATGGTTGCAACCTGCTTCAGGAAGCCGATGATGCCCAGAATCACAGGCTCTACCACAGGAAGCACCTTACCCACCAGATCCACCGCCACCTTGATGGCGTTGACCAGTGTGGTGCCTACCAGGCTTACCACCGTAGACAGCAGCGGCATGACCGCCGGAATGCCTTCATTCACGATAAAGCCGAAGATCTCAGTCAGCACCGGCTTGATGTGGTTTACTCCCAGATCTACAATCTGAGAGAACACACCGACGAACGATTCAATCAACGGCATAACCGTCTGGATGGCAGGGGTCATAGCTCCGAACACGTCACCCAGATTTAGCCCTCCGATACTGAAGCCGGATAGCTTTTCCTGGATGCTCTGCAAGCCCTCCGGGGTGGTGAGCTGCCCGAACACCTGCTTCACGGTGTCGCCGATACCCGCTATCTTTCCGGTGAATTTGTCAAAGACGGCAAGCCCGCCTTCGCCAAATACTGTTCCGACGATGTTGCGGATGTCCTCGAAGTGATCTCCCAGCAGTGAAACCGCCGCAACGATCGTACCGATACCGGTAATAACGGGGCCGAATGTGCCAAGCAGCGACATAAAACCGCCGCCCAGTTTTGCGGCCACTGGGCCTACCATCGTACCCAGTACGTTCAGCCCTGCGCCGCCGACATTCAAAGCTCCCTTCACCGTGCTCAAAGCGCCGCCGCCGATTTTGGATGCTGCACCCGCCACCTTGCTGCCGACACCGAGGACGGTAGAACCCACTTTGGACTGGCTGACGGTCTGCCATGCATTGGACAGCCCATTTCCAATGACCGTCTTTCCTGCACCGAGGAAATTTTTCACTCCACCGGCCATACCTCCAAGGTCAAGACCGTTCGGTCCTGCAATGCCGGAAAGAATCTGTCCCGCAACACCGCCGGTCTTGGCGATAAATCGTCCAACCGGATTGCCGCTTCCGAACCCCACCAGAGCATTTTTCAGGCCGCCCAGCGATTGCCCGACATTGGAAACATACCTACCGGAGCCGGAGTTTTTCAGCACGCCCAGCAGGCCACCGTTCGTGCTAGCTTCCAGCACATCATTTACAAAACCGGTGTTTCCTTTCTTGGTTCCGCTTCGCAGGCCCTTGAAATTTTTCAGTGTTGCCCAGATGCCGACACCAGCGCCGTCCAACGTCTGCCCAATTTTTCCAAGGCGCGTTGTGGGCTGCTGCGCTCCGGCACCGGCCATCTGAACGCCGTACTTTGCATTTTCAGCAAACATTCCGGCATTCGATTTTACAAAGGATGCGCCACCAACTGCTCGTTGGATCAGGCTTGTGGGTGTCAGTGCGCCCATCAGATTTCGGACAGTGATGCCTCCGAATGTTCCGCCTGGGGCACCGCTCGGTTTTCCGCCGATTGCAATGTTCCCGATGGTGTTCAGCAGCGAGGATCCTGTGCTATAAGCCGTCGGTGCAAAGCTCATAGCTCCGAACGCCGCGACTATGGCAGCAAT
>UMCM01041439.1_pt1 | contig 16217 bp, 14 predicted proteins | sample 1964231 | NCBI WGS metagenome assembly UMCM01 (sample SAMEA4835968, study PRJEB28245) | human gut metagenome | biome: gut microbiome; material: fecal sample | place: Denmark | collected 2008
GGTAAGTATTACAAGGCATCCATCGCTGAACAGATGAAAGGCAAGGAATTGCCAAATCTCAAAATCATGGATTTTATCAGCGACATGGGAGCGGCATACAAAGCTGCTGACTTAGTTATCAGTAGAGCTGGTGCCAGCAGTATCAGCGAATTCTGTCTTATAGGCAAACCTGTCATTCTGGTTCCAAGTCCTAATGTAGCAGAAGATCACCAAACGAAGAATGCCATGGCACTGGTAAATAAAGATGCAGCCATCTATGTAAAAGACTGCGAAGCACCTGGCATACTTATCGACAAGGCTATCAATACAGTCACAGATATTCAGAAATTAAACTCACTCAGTGAGAATATTAAAAAATTAGGTTTAAAGAACTCTGCCGACGTCATTGCCGACGAAGTTGTAAAATTAGCAAGAAAGTAATGGAACTGAAAGATATTAAAGCAGTATATTTCGTAGGAGCTGGCGGTATAGGCATGAGCGCTATCGCAAGATATTTCCTCAACAAAAAGTTGGTTGTTGCTGGTTACGACAAGACCCCTTCTCACCTTACACATGATTTGGAAAAAGAAGGCATGCTCATCCATTATGAGGAGAATACAGACCTGATACCAGAGGCTTGCAAGGATCCAAAAACAACATTGGTCATCTTTACTCCAGCCATCCCAGCAGAGCACAAGGAACTTGTGTATTTCCATGAGAATGGATTTACCATCGAAAAACGTGCACAGGTATTAGGTACTTTGACTCGCACACATAAGGGTTTGTGCGTAGCAGGAACTCATGGCAAGACCTCAACATCAACCATGTGCGCCCACATCATGCATCAGAGTCATATAGACTGTAACGCTTTCTTGGGTGGTATTTCTAAAAATTACGGCACCAACTACATACTTTCCGACAAGAGCGACTATGTAGTCATAGAAGCTGATGAATTCGATCGCAGTTTCCATTGGTTGCGTCCTTGGATGAGCGTAATTACTGCAACAGACCCAGACCATCTGGACATCTATGGTACAAAAGAAGCATATCTGGAAAGTTTCCGGCATTATACAGAACTTATCCAACCAGGAGGTGCACTCATCCTCCATAAGAATCTGGAAATGAAACAGAACGTACAGGATGGAGTGAGAATCTACGAGTACAGTCTTCATGAAGGAGATTTCCACGCAGAAAACATCAAGATAGAGAACGGAGAAATCACATTTGACTTCATTTCTCCTATCGAAAATGTAGAGAACGTAGAACTCGGTCAGCCTGTGCCAATCAACATCGAAAATGGTATTGCCGCAATGGCAATGGCACAATTGAATGGTTGCAAGGCAGAAGAACTCAGACAAGGAATGAAGACATACGAAGGCGTTGAAAGACGCTTTGATTTCAAAATCAAAGATGCCAAGCACGTATTTCTATCAGACTATGCCCATCATCCAAAAGAAATATACCAGAGTGTAAAGAGCATCAGAGAGCTGTATAAGACACGAAAGATTACTGCAATCTTCCAGCCTCATCTTTATACCAGAACACGAGATTTCTACAAGGATTTTGCAGAAAGCCTGAGCATGCTTGATGAAGTAATCCTGTGTGACATCTATCCAGCAAGAGAGGCTCCGATACCAGGAGTGACCTCAAAGCTCATCTACGACAATCTCAAGCCAGGAGTAGAAAAGAGCATGATACACAAAGAAGATGTACTGGATCTTGTAAAAAGTAGAGATTTCGATGTTCTTATCGTATTGGGAGCTGGCGACTTGGACAACTACGTTCCGCAAATGACAGAAATTCTTAAGCAGAAATAATGCGCATCAACTGGAAGAAAACGATTATCATCACACTGGATTTCGCCATAGGTATATATCTGGTGTTTGCATTCACCAAGCTGAACAAGCCTGATGAATCAACCTTAATATGCACCAAGGTAAATATCAACATACAAGATGAGATGACCAATGGCTTTCTTGATGCAAAAGAAATAAAAAAGAGACTGAAAGCAAAAAAGATCTATCCTTTAGAGAAACCTTTGAACAAAATTAGTACTCGCCATATAGAGGAGACTCTGATGCAAAGTCCTTTCGTCAAATCTGCCGAATGCTACAAGACTCAAGACGGTCTCGTTGATATCAACCTCACTCAACGCATGCCGATCGTAAGAATCAAGAGCATCAATAATGAAGACTATTATGTAGATGACCATTATCAGATTATGCCCAACACCAAATACACCAGCGATATGATTATCGCTACGGGCTACATCAATAAATGGTATGCTCAAAAATATGTCTCGTTATTAAGCAAGGCATTGATGACTAACGAGCTGTGGAGAAATCAAATAGAACAAATTAACGTTCTACAAGATAAAGGAATAGAACTTGTTCCTCGAGTAGGAAACCATGTCGTCTATCTGGGCAATCTTCCAGAAGCAAACGCTGTGGAAAAACGGGAGAAAGACATTCAAGACTTCGTAAACCGAAAGATGTCACGCTTGGAAAATTTCTACAAATATGGACTATCCAAAGCTGGTTGGAACAAATACTCATATATCAATCTGGAATTTGACAACCAGATTATTTGCAAAAAGCATAATAGCAACAGCTAGTATAAATAGCTAATAAAAATAAAAAAGAATCAGATAATATATAAAGACTATGCCAAAGGAATTTATAGTAGCAATAGAGCTAGGATCATCCAAGATGACGGGTATAGCAGGCCAGAAGAATTTAGATGGCAGCATCACTGTACTAGCACTCGTGGAGGAAGACTCGTCTTCTTGCATCAGAAAAGGTGTCATCTATAACATAGACAAGACTTGCCAAAGCTTGACTAACATCATAAATAAATTGAAAACAATTCTCAAGCAAGACATTTCTCAGGTCTATGTCGGCGTAGGAGGAAGATCTATCAAGAGCGTCAAGAACATAATTGTAAAAGATTTACCTACCGCATCCATCATAACTCAGGAAATGATTAATGAACTGATGGATATCAACCGCAACATGACATATCCTGACCAGGAGATCTTGGATGCTGCAACACAGGAATATAAGATTGATAACCAATATCAGATAGATCCTGTCGGCATACAATGCAATCACCTGGAAGGTATTTTCCTCAATATCTTGTGGAAAAAGAATTTCTATAATAACATTTACGCTTGTTTTGAGAAAGCCAACATTCCGATAGCAGAAATGTACTTGGCACCTCTCGCCATGGCAGACAGCGTATTGACTGACTCTGAGAAGAGAGCTGGCTGCGCGTTGATAGATTTGGGGGCAGACACGACGACGGTATCTGTATATTACAAAAATATTCTTCGCCATCTGTCAGTCATTCCACTTGGCGGTAATAATATCACCAAGGATTTGACCTGTCTTCAGATAGAAGAGCAAGAGGCTGAGAATATGAAATTGAAATATGCTAAGGCATATACAGACATCAAGAATATCGACCCAACTCTCAACTATTCTATTGACAAAGACAGAGTAGTAGAGAGCAAAAAGTTTATAGAAATTGTTGAAGCCAGAGTAGAGGAAATAGTTGAAAATGCCTGGTTTCAAGTCCCTATAGAATTTGCAGACAAACTTTTAGGAGGTATTATCATTACGGGTGGCGGAAGCAATATGCCTGAAATAGAGAAGGTATTCAGAAACCACACCAATACTCCTAAGATTAGATTTGCTAAGTTTGTTACCCAAACCGTAAAAGCGAAAGATGCAAAGATCAACAACCACGATGGTACCATGAATACCATTCTGGGACTTCTTGCCAAGGGTGACATGAACTGCAGTGGGGATGAAATCTGCAACGATTTGTTCACCAATAACATAGAACGACCTCTTGCCGCAGACAGTACGCCAAAGGTTTCTCGCAACCCTAATGAAACTGCAGGAACAGGAGTTGTACCTACTCCTGCTCAAAAACGTGAAGAGGAGTTGAGAAAGAAGAAAGAGGAAGAAGAAAGACTGGCTAAAATCGCAGAAGAGGAAGAAAAAGAGCGCGAAGAGAAAAAGCGCAAAGAAAACAGTTTCCTCCATAAAGGATTCAGAAAACTCAAGGATTTCTTCCTGGATACAATCTCTGAAGAAGAATAAAAATGCTCGAATAGTAGGGTAAATTCTCTAAAAATGGACTATAATTAGGATAAACTCTAAAGAATTTAAAGATTATGCAAGATAGCAAACCACATATCCTTGATTTCGGTGAACCGGAAAAGGAAAATAGCATCATCAAAGTAATCGGTGTTGGTGGTGGCGGCGGCAATGCAGTCAACCACATGTACCGGGAAGGCATTCACGATGTAAGTTTTGTACTTTGTAATACCGACAATCAGGCACTTAATGATTCTCCTGTACCTGTCCATCTCCAATTAGGAAAAGAAGGACTTGGAGCCGGCAACAAACCAGAAAAGGCAAAACAAGCTGCCGAAGAGACATTGGAAGACATCAAACATATGCTTAATGATGGTACCAAGATGGCTTTCATTACTGCAGGTATGGGCGGAGGAACAGGTACTGGAGCTGCTCCTGTCATTGCACGCGTCAGCAAAGAACTGGGCATATTGACAGTCGGAATCGTAACCATTCCTTTCAAATTTGAAGGTCCTCGAAAAATCGACCAAGCACTCGACGGCGTTGAAGAAATGTCTAAACATGTAGATGCCTTGTTGGTTATCAACAATGAAAGACTTCGTCAGATTTATCCTGATCTGGCGGTTTTGGATGCATTCGGCAAGGCAGACGACACGCTAAGTGTAGCTGCCAAGAGTATCGCAGAAATCATTACTGTACACGGTCTCATTAACCTTGACTTCAATGATGTCAAAACCGTCCTCAAAGACGGAGGCGTTGCCATCATGAGTACGGGCTATGGTGAAGGTGAAGGACGCGTCAAGAAAGCGATAGATGATGCATTGAACTCACCTCTGCTCAATGACAATGATGTTTTCAATTCCAAAAAGATCCTTCTTAGCATTGCCTTTGCAAGTGAAAAGAAAGACAATCCGGGTCTTACCATGGACGAAATGAATGACGTAAACGACTTCATGGAAAAATTTGGTGATGACTTTGAATTGAAATGGGGACTTGCCATTGACCCTGAATTAGGAAGCAGAGTCAAAGTAACCGTCTTGGCTACAGGTTTCGGATTGGAAGATGTAGAAGGTATGAACCGTCATCTCAAGAAACATACAGAAGAAGAATCCAGACGCCTTGCAGAACAAGAAGAAAAAAGAGCAGAGAACGAGGAAAGAAGAAAGAGATATTATGGAAGTGACGGTACAACGACTCAGTACAAACGTCACCCACATATCTTCCTGTTCAAGCCAGAAGATCTGGACAATGAGGATGTGATTCTACAAGTAGAGAACACACCAACATATAAACGTACAAGACAGACTCTTGAGGAAATCCGAAACATCGCTTCTGGAAAAATCGAAGATGATGAAAACAGAAACGCAGATGGAAGTGAGCCTGTCCAGGGAGTCATCAGTTTTGCATAAGTGAAATCCTCACAAAGGATTCAGCAGAACAATTCCTGAAGTACTGATAAAGACTTCAGTTCCGGAAATCCGGGAATATGAAGACGATAATATTCTATCATCACCTCTACAGAATGATTCCGCTCCTGGCGGGACATCTTGTAGAGGTGCATTGTTTTATAGTCTAATCGGAACATTTGCAAAAGATGAAAAGAATCACTTTCTGATAAATAATGAGAATGAGCAGGAACGAAAGGTACAAACTTCCCCTCATCCAAATCAAAATACTTAGATTGTTCCAGTCCTTCACTCAAATTGGGTCCTATTCCCATATAAAAACTCAATCTCATTAAAAACAGCAAATGAAAATTAGCAATTCCTTCATGAGCGCCATCAAACCAAACCAAACTATCATAAACAAAATAAAACAAAGGAAGATTCTTCTGTTCTAATTTGGTAGCATACAGCAGGAACTCTGCCAAAAACAGAGAAACAGATATTTTAATAGGAGAAAAAGGAATATCCTCATAAGGGTAGAGAATACCTATATTTTTAATACGCTGCAAATTCTGGTTAGCCCGGAAATCAAATTCTAAAGTCACCAAAGTCAATGGCTGGAAATATTGTCTTTTGGAATTACTCTTTGAAGATTTTGGAATTTTCACCAAAAAGGACACTCTTCCTCTGGATTCCGTCAGAAAATCCACAATAAATTGCGACTCTCCATATTTAATAGAATGTAGGACAATTGCTCTTGTTTTTTCCATCATACGAACGTTTTTAGATGATTTTGAGGGCAAAATTACAAAAAAACACGCATTTAGAGAAAATTTTCCCGAAAAAATTTGCAGGATTAAAATAAATGTAGTAACTTTGCACCCGCAAAACAACAAATGGTCCCTTCGTCTATCGGTTAGGACGAGAGATTTTCATTCTCTAAAGAGCAGTTCGACTCTGCTAGGGACTACATAAGAAAATAAAAAAATAAAATATTAAGATGGCAAATCATAAATCATCAATCAAGAGAATCCGTCAGGACAAAAAGAAGTCTTTGCACAATAAGTACTATGCAAAGACAATGCGTAACGCTGTACGCAAGTTGCGCAACATGACTGATAAGGAAGAGGCTGTAAAGCTCTATCCTACAGTTCAGAAACTTTTAGACAAATTGGCTAAGATTAACGTTATCCATAGCAACAAGGCTGCAAACTTGAAGTCAGGTTTGGCTCAGCACATTGCTAAGTTGGGTTAATACAACGTTAAAAGCTAAAAAGATATATAAGGTTGCAATTCGAAAGAATTGCAACCTTATTTATTTTATATCAAAACTAAGCATTTCACTATTTTTTGCAGTTTTTTAGCAACAAAAATTGCATATTCTCATGTTTTTTCCGTATCTTTGCACGATAATAATACTAAGCAAAGAAATGGCAGAAAATACAAACAACGCAAATAATTATTCAGCGAGCAACATTCAAGTCCTCGAAGGCTTGGAAGCTGTTCGTAAGCGTCCTGCGATGTACATTGGCGACATCTCAGAAAAGGGTCTCCACCATTTGGTCAACGAGACCGTTGACAACTCCATTGATGAAGCCATGGCTGGATATTGTACAGACATTGAAGTTACAATCAATGAAGACAATTCTATCACCGTAGAAGACAATGGTCGTGGTATCCCTGTTGATATGCATGAAAAGCTTCACAAATCCGCACTCGAAGTCGTTATGACAGTACTTCACGCAGGTGGTAAATTTGACAAAGGTTCCTACAAGGTATCTGGTGGTTTGCATGGTGTAGGTGTAAGTTGTGTAAACGCACTCTCTTCACACATGAAATCTCAGGTATTCCGTGGAGGTAAAATATATCAGCAAGAATACGAAAAAGGTAAACCCCTCTACCCTGTCAAGGTTATTGGTGAGACAAAAAAGCGAGGTACATGCCAGCAATTCTGGCCAGACCCTACAATTTTCACCCACACCATTTACAGATGGGATATCATCGCAAGCCGTATGCGCGAGTTGGCATTCCTCAATGCTGGTATAAAGATTACCCTTACAGATCTCCGTCCTGACGAAGAAGGTAAAACCAAACAAGAGGTTTTCCATGCAAAAGATGGTCTGAAAGAGTTTGTAAGATACGTTGACCGCCATCGCACTCACCTGTTTGATGATGTCATCTATCTCAAGACAGAGAAGCAAGGCATTCCTATAGAGATTGCCATCATGTATAATACAGACTATACAGAGAACATCCACTCCTACGTAAATAATATCAACACGATAGAGGGTGGTACTCACCTTACTGGTTTCCGCATGGCTTTAACCCGCACGCTCAAAGCATACGCAGAAGCTGACCCTACAATCTCCAAGCAGATTGAAAAGGCTAAGGTAGAGATTGCTCCTGAAGATTTCCGCGAAGGCCTTACTGCAGTCATCTCTATCAAGGTTGCAGAACCACAGTTTGAAGGCCAGACTAAGACCAAATTAGGAAACAGCGAAGTACAGGGTGCCGTTCAGCAGGCTGTCAATGAAGCTTTAGCTGATTATCTGGAAGAACACCCAGATGAAGCTAAACGCATCTGCGAAAAAGTAGTATTGGCAGCGACAGCACGTATTGCAGCCCGCAAAGCTCGTGAAAGCGTACAACGAAAGAACTTCATGACTGGTGGCGGTCTCCCTGGAAAACTTGCAGACTGCTCTATCAAGGATCCTAAGGAATGCGAGATTTTCCTTGTCGAGGGTGACTCCGCTGGCGGTTCTGCAAAACAAGGTCGCGACAGATTCCATCAAGCAATTCTTCCTTTGCGCGGTAAAATTCTGAATGTAGAAAAAGTACAATGGCACAAAGTCTTTGAGGCTGAGTCCGTTATGAATATCATCCAGAGTATCGGCGTACGCTTTGGAGTAGATGGTGAAGATAGCAAAGAGGCTAATACAGAAAAGTTGAGATATGACAAGATTATCATCATGACCGATGCCGATGTCGATGGTTCTCACATCGACACACTTATCATGACTCTCTTCTATCGCTTTATGCCTAAGGTTATCGAGGAAGGACATCTCTATATTGCAACTCCACCTCTCTACAAATGCTCATTCAAGAATAAAGTCAGCGAATACTGCTATACTGAGCAGCAGCGTCAGGCTTTCATCGACAAATACGGAGAAGGACAAGAGGATAAAAACATTCACACACAACGATACAAAGGTTTGGGTGAGATGAATCCAGAACAATTGTGGGAAACAACTATGGATCCATCTACACGATTACTCAAACAGGTTACAATAGAGAATGCTGCACAAGCAGATGAAATCTTCTCTATGTTGATGGGTGATGATGTTGAACCTCGTCGAGAATTCATTGAACAAAATGCAACCTACGCTAATATTGACGCATAATAAATACAAGGCAGGCTCATTAAACAGGCCTGCCTTGTATTTATATTCAGTAATATTACCTTAATTACCGAAAATATAATGACTAAAGATTTTTTTTAAGCCTTTCTCTATGTGCTATAAGTTTTACAGCAAATGCACATAAGAAGGCAATTACAACGCAACTTCCACTTACCTTATGGTATAACCAAGAGGCACATGCCTTTGAGGAATCACTACCTATCGGCAATGGTAAGTTGGGAGCATTAGTTTATGGTGGAGCTGATAATGATTCTATCTACCTGAACGACATCACTTTGTGGACAGGACAACCTGTTAATCCTCAAGAAGGAGGTGATGCATATAAATGGATACCCAAAATACGGGAAGCTCTGTTTAAGGAAGATTATAAGACAGCCGATTCCTTGCAACATTTCGTGCAAGGGCACAACTCGGAATATTACCAGCCTTTAGGTCTGATTCAGATAAAGGACTTTAATCAAGGGAAGATCAGCAACTATCATCGCCAATTAAGCTTAGATAGCAGCCTGGTATCCATCAGTTTTGTGCGTAATGAAGTTACCTTCAATAAGGAATACTTCGCCTCCCATCCGGACAAAATGATTGCCATAAGACTGAGCGCCTCTAAAAAAGGAGCCATCAATAGTGATATTTCTCTCACATCGCTCATTCCTCATCGAGTGAAAGCATCCGAAAAACAACTCACTATGTCGGGACATGTTATGGGTGAGGAAGAAAACAGCATACACTATTGCTCCATACTGCAAGTAAAAAACACAGATGGTAGCATTAGTGCCAGTGACTCTACCCTACACCTTACAGGAGTAACAGAAGCTATTATCTATCTGGTCAATGAGACCAGTTATAATGGTTTTGACAAACATCCTGTCAAAGAAGGAGCACCCTATTTAGAAAATGTCACTGACGATATCTGGCATCTGACAAATTTTACATACAAAGAATTACGACAAAGACATCTATCAGACTACAAAAAGCTCTTTGATCGGGTAAAATTCAACTTGCCTGATGCGAAATATGACATCCAGAATCCAACAGATAAACAATTGCTATCGTATAGTGACGAAAATAAGCATAATCCTTATCTGGAAATGCTCTATTTCCAATATGGCAGATACTTGCTTATCAGCAGTTCACTCATGGAATGGTATCACGACTGGGACGATCAGGACTGGCATCACAGACACCAATCACACTTACTGGGTCTATACCCTTTCCGTCAAATCTCGTTAGCGCAAACGCCAGATTTGGCGCAAGCTGCAACAAAGACTTTAGAAATAAAGGGCGATAAATCTACAGGATGGAGCACAGGATGGCGCATCAATCTATGGGCACGCCTACATCGTCAGGACAAAGCTTATCAAATACTGCGCAAGTTGCTTACATATGTGAGTCCAGAGAAATACAAGGACCGGAAACATCATTCTGGTGGAACCTATCCTAACCTGTTTGATGCGCATCCGCCATTCCAGATAGATGGTAATTTCGGTGGAACAGCTGGCATCTGTGAGATGCTTATGCAGTGTGATGGAGAAAACATGGACTTGCTTCCTGCACTCCCAAACTCATGGCAACAAGGAAATATCCAGGGAATCAAAGCCAGAGGAAACTACACCCTCAACCTCTATTGGAAAGACAAGAAGGTTTCAAAGGCAGAGATTATTAGCCATGCGGATGGAAGATTAACCGTAAACTACAACGGGAAATCTAAAAAAATAACACTTAAGAAAGGAACAAAGAAAGTTCTCAGATGAAAAGAATCGAAACTTTTATATTGGCAATGCTTTGGGTACTAAATTCGAATGCGCACGAATTTAATACTCATTGGATTTCCTACCCTACACCCAACGACTCGTCAGAAGTTCTTTTCTGCCACGTTTTTCCTTCACAAGGGAAACCCAAACAGGGAAGCATTTCTTTTGCAAGCTGTGGAAGAATAAAGGTATTTGTCAACGAAAGAAATATTAGCCCAAAAGCCTATTTCTGTAATCCTGACTCTACAACGGTTTTCATATATACATATGATATAACAAGGTTTCTGCAACCGCATAAGAATACGATTGCTGTATGGTACGCTCCAGAAAGTGGTAGAGAACCATCCAAACAACTTTCTATGGAATATTATGGATATGATGCTAAGGGTAAATATTTCTACCATAAAGCAAATGGAGACTGGAAATGTTGCATACTAAAAGGATGCTATGTCAAAAAAGAAATAGAAGCATTTGACGCATGCAGTTATGACAACCAGTGGAAGTCTCCGGATTTCGATAGATCAAAGTGGTTAAATCCATTAGGAGCTTACAACCAATCAAGGGACAACAAGTTGATTAACAATCCTTTTGAGCGTAAACTTTGTACTATTCGACATATTATGACTCCAATAGATGTTTATCGTGACCAAAAGAGTATTTATTACGACTTTGGCAAGGTATTCAAGGGAACACCAAGAATAACTTTAAGAGAAGCTAAAAGAAAAGAGACTATTAACATGGATGGATTTATATATACTTGTAATGGCGAATTAGATGAACAAGCTTTCCGAAGATTCACTAATAAAAGCCAAAGAATTATTAAAATCTATAGTAATTCTCAGTATTTCAAAGAATCTCAAATTGTCAATATGGAGGGATTAGAAAATGAATAAAGAATATTCTAACACACAAAAGAAATATATAATTCTAAAACCATGACAAATTTAAATATCAAAAAAGAGATTTCTATTGCACAAGCAAAAGAAATCAAGTCAGAATGCAAATTTTTAGATGACGAAATTTGCTATATTGAAGATATTGATGTACAAGACCTGCCAACAGACAAAATGGAAGTGAAATGTATCACTCTTATTTTATGTTTGGAAGGAACTCTACGTTATGATACAAATGGACATACTGTTATTGCAGAGAAAAACAGTATCCTCTATTTCGCGAATGGACAATATGTAGATAACTTCAGAGTTATGTCTTCTACTTTTAAAGGAAAGGCTTTACTTATAAAAACTTCAAACATTAGCCAGCTTGCTGAAAATTTCACCAATATTTCTACTTTAACAAACAAATTAAATAGCATAGACAAAGTAAAAATTGGTACAGACGACATATATAGCATAAACTGTTTACTGACACAAATAAAGACATTCATGGACAAGAAACAAAATAGATATCAAATGACTTTTGAACTTGTCCATGTTATCATGGAGCTATCATTGTCACAAGCGATTTTCTACGACAAATACGATGAACAAACAAAAGACCTGCAATTATTTGAACAATTCGTCGATTCAGTTGAGAAGAACATTTTTACTCAAAGGAATATTTCTGAATATCACAAACTCCTCAATATTTCACCAGGCAAATTAGAGAAGATTGTACGAAGTACCATCGAGCAAAGCCCTAGAGAATATATACAAAAGCGTCTTGTAACGTATGTCTGTCTCATAGCAGAATATACAAACAAAAAACAAATGCCAATAAAAAAGATTGCAGAATTAGTACACTATAAGAATCAGTGTACCTTATCTGAATTGGTAAAAAAACATATCGGCATTAGTCTGAAGCAATATCAGAATCTTGAACCTGAGCAGCAACATCGCATAATTCATCGTACCAAGGCTGACCAAAACGCTGTACTAAAGGTCCTTCCAAAAACGTATATACAGGAAGATTTAATTCCTGACCTTTTTTAATGGCAGCCTTACAGATACGCCATTTGTTATAGTTAATGCCATACACTTCATTACCAAAATGTTTGACGCGGATGGGATAAAGTGCACATGAGATAGGTTTCCTAAAATGAGATTTTCCTTCACGATACGCACGTTCCAAAGCACAGAGACAGCAATTAGGTATCGTATGACCATCATTCATATCCGGAAGGTCTTGGTAGCAAGTAAACACGCAATCCTTGCCATTTACAATACTTGTTACCAAATCACCTTCGATATCTGTATATGCAACACCCTGCTTGTCAATAACAGCCTGTGCTGAAGCCGATAGATCATCCCAAACGACATCCAACGCATTCTCTATTTCCATGACCTCATCCAAGGAAACAGGAGCTCCCGCATCGCCTTCGATGCAGCACTCGCCCTTGCAGACATCAAGATCGCAACAGAACTTTTCGGTGATGATATCAGGTGAAACCAATACGTTGCCCACCTGCAGAATACGCAATTCGTCTTTCTTCATAATGTTTTTTGAGATGAATATTAAAGAATGATAGCCACCCACGATGGATAGCTATATATAAAAGTGGATAGCTATTATATTAAAGGTGTGCCTACCATTGGATAGGCGCAATTCCATTCTGCTGCAGATAGGCATTGCAGCGGGAGAAATGATGATTACCAAACCATCCGCCACGGTTGGCAGATAATGGCGATGGATGCACACTTTCCAATATCAGGTGCTTGCTCGTGTCGATGAGCTTTGCCTTGCTTCGGGCATAACCGCCCCAGAGGATAAACACCAGGTGTTCCTTATCCTTACTGAGCGCCTGGATAGCGGCATCAGTAAATTGCTCCCAACCCTTGCGCTGATGGCTCGCTGCCTGATGAGCACGAACGGTAAGGGTGGCGTTGAGCAACAATACTCCCTGCTTTGCCCAGCGGGTCAAATCACCTGTAGCGGGCATCGGAGTACCGAGATCCAACTGAATCTCTTTGAATATATTAATCAATGATGGTGGGAAAGTAATTCCTTCAGGCACAGAGAAACTTAATCCCATCGCCTGCCCTGGCTCATGATAGGGATCCTGTCCGATAATCACGACCTTTACATCATCAAAAGGACAGAGATTGAAGGCATTGAAAATCAAGCGACCAGGAGGATAACAGGGTGTACGCAGGTATTCCTCTTTTACGAAGTTTGTGAGATCAACAAAATACTGCTTGTCGAATTCTTCTCCTATATGCTGTCTCCAACTTTCTTCTATCTTTACGTCCATGATGTTTTAAGCTAAAGAAGTCAAGGCTCCCAAAAGCCTTGACTTCCGAAATTATTATTAGTCAATAATCAAGTTTTCACCTGTCATATCAGCTGGCTGCTCCAAGCCCATGATGTGGAGGATAGAAGGAGCAACGTCTGCCAAACGGCCATCCTTTACGGTAGCTGAGTTGTTGTCAGTTATGTAGATGAATGGAACTGGGTTCAAAGAGTGAGCGGTGTTTGGTGTACCGTCCTCGTTGATAGCGTGGTCTGCATTACCATGGTCAGCGATGATGATAGCCTCATAATCGTTAGCCTTGGCAGCCTCAATAACGTCCTTTACGCAGTTGTCAACAGCATGAACAGCCTTAGCAATTGCGTTGTAGATACCAGTGTGACCTACCATATCACCATTAGCGAAGTTTACAACGATGAAATCGTACTCCTGTGTGTTGATAGCACCAACCAACTTATCCTTTACCTCGTAAGCGCTCATCTCTGGCTTCAGGTCGTATGTAGCTACCTTTGGAGAAGGAACCAGGATACGGTCCTCACCCTCGTATGGAGTCTCACGACCACCATTGAAGAAGAATGTTACGTGCGCATACTTCTCTGTCTCTGCAGTGTGGAGCTGCTTCTTGCCCTGAGCGCTCAAGTACTCACCGAGAGTATTCATTACGTTCTCCTTAGGGAAGAGGATGTGAACGCCCTGGAAGTTTGCATCGTATGGAGTCATGCAGTAGTACTGCAAGTCCTTGATGGTATGCATGCCTTCCTCTGGCATATCCTGCTGAGTCAATACCTGTGTCAACTCCTTGGCACGGTCGTTACGGTAGTTGATGAAGATAACAACATCACCCTCCTGAATAGTACCGTCAACCTTAGAGTTATTGATTGGCTTGATGAACTCGTCTGTTACGTCCTCATCATAGCTCTCCTGCATTGCCTTCGCCATATCGTCAGCCTGCTTACCCTTACCCTCAACGAGCAAGTCGTATGCTTCCTTCACACGGTTCCAACGCTTGTCACGGTCCATTGCATAGAAACGACCTACGATGCTTGCGATGTGTGCACCGTTCTTATCGCAGCAAGCCTGAACCTCCTCGATAAAGCTCTTACCGCTCTTAGGGTCTGTATCACGACCATCCATGAAGCAGTGAACGTATGTCTCTTTCAAACCATATTCCTTACCAATCTCAATCAACTTGAAGAGGTGATTCAAAGAAGAGTGAACACCACCGGTAGAAGTCAAGCCCATCAAGTGGAGCTTCTTACCAGTCTTCTGAGCATAGCTGTAAGCGTTGATGATCTCCTGATTCTTCAAGATGTCACCGCTCTCGCAAGCCTTGTTGATCTTAACGAGGTCCTGATATACCACACGACCAGCACCGATATTGAGGTGACCTACCTCAGAGTTACCCATCTGACCGTTAGGAAGACCTACATCCTCGCCACAAGCCTGGAGAGTAGAATGTGCTGAAACTGCTGTCAAATAATCGAGATAAGGAGTTGGAGTCTTGAAAATAACATCACCCTTATCATGCTTACCGATTCCCCATCCGTCGAGGATCATTAAAAGAGCTTTTTTTGCCATAATTACATAAAATAATTAAAATTCGAATTTCGACTGCAAAGTTACAACAAAATAGGTGAAGGACAAAATAAATTAAGATAAAAAAACTCCCACCTTTCTAAAAAGATGAGAGTTGATTATACTTTCTTTTTCCAATCAAGTCATTTTGCTTTATTCACTTGACAATTACTTTTTGCGAAGATAGTTCAACTGAACCTTAGGAGCGCAGGCATTGCTTGTCTTCTCGGTGTATTCAGCAACCTTTAAAGTAGTAGTACCCTTGATGTTACCCTTGCTCCAATCCAACAGATTCTTGTAAGTGTACATATCGTAATCCTTGGCAAAGTTGGCAGTAGATGGATGATCGGTAGCAGCGATAGGCCAGGTCATGGTCAACTTACCCGATGGATTCACCTTACCGGTCAGGATATCAGCTACAGAGTTACCACCCTCGATATCCAGTCGGTCTCCACGATTCCCTTATACCCCCAGTCGTTGCGGAGAATATCAGTAAGGAGGCCCTTGTTGCCCTGGGCATAAACACCGTTTACCTTATTATAGGCAGACATGATTGTCCAAGGATTGCTCTTAATAAATTACTTCGCTGTATCCTTTGAGCTTCGCTTATCACGGCGATAACTGCGATAATCATCCAGCGGAATCTCAATATCAGGTTCTACCAGCTCACCCTCACGTGGCAAGGCGAACTTCTGATACTTGATGTTCAAGCCACGCTCTATCCACATACTCTCATAATAGGTCTGGATGGAAAGAATCTTACGGGTTTCCTCATCGATACCCTCCTGATGATAGAGGTCCTCGGTGCGGAAGAGCAC
>UMCM01054461.1_pt1 | contig 16046 bp, 3 predicted proteins | sample 1964231 | NCBI WGS metagenome assembly UMCM01 (sample SAMEA4835968, study PRJEB28245) | human gut metagenome | biome: gut microbiome; material: fecal sample | place: Denmark | collected 2008
AAGCAAGAATCCCACGGCTTTAGCCGTGCGGAGTGTCAACTCTTGGCAACATACACATTCTGTATCCACCTCCTGAGTCAGTTTTGATGTGGCGGGAAGGATTTGAACCTCCGACATCTGCAGTATGGTTCCTTACAATTGTGTCGTAAAACCCACTGCTTTAGCTGTGGGATATAAGACACGTCCATCAAATTTACCCTTTTCGATCCGGATGGGGACTTAACGCCCCATCCAATCATAAACCTTTCTGTATCAGCAGATGAGCTTAATTTTCCACCAGAGAATATTTCACGACCGCTTTGATATGGTAGACCGTAGACACATCCTCTGCCGGAGCATCCACATCCTCTGCGTCCACACGGTAGAATACGGTGGTGTCATAGCCTTCCGCTTCCCTCATAGCTTCGTAGGTGGCTGTATAATCTGACACGAATGCGTCCCCCGTAAAGGTCGCATTGCGGTAGATATATCCGTCCTGCTCATACTGTCCGCCGTTCCATGCTGCCCCCGTTACCCGGAAGTATTTGCTGGAAAGTCCCAGTGACTTCAGGACGTCACTCTCATAGCCGCCCCAGACCGGTGTTTCTGCAGCCCTTGATACAACTACGTTGTCCGATCCTGCCAGGGTATAAGTATCCACGCTGTCCGCCGGAGCTGCAAACGTACCATCCACCGAAAGGACGCCTTCCCAGTGTCCCGGAGTGGTTTCCTGGAAATCCTTCAGTGTACCCTCGATCTCCTTATCCTCCCCAGCATCCTTATCATAATAGGTGATCATCTTGGTCGCTGCCGGTGAAGGACGTCCATACTGCTTGTCATAGTGGACTTCCTCCGTGACCGGGATCTGTACGATACCTTTGGTCTTTACATAGACCTGCTCATTGGCAAGCTCATAGGTTTTTCCGGACTTGGATTCATACTCATAGGTTTCCGGGATCTCATCCATATCCTCCACTGCCATGTCTACTTTCATCTGGACAACATCACGTGTCCCCAGGGTTTCATAGTCCACATCTTCCATGAGTTTATAGGTCTTTCCGGAGATGCTGTATTCCTCCGGGAAATTGTACATGATCAGGCTCTCATCATCTGAGTAGAAATCAAATTCCTGATAGACAGAGTCCTCCTCTGCCTCTTCCTGCGTCTCTTCCTCCACAGCTGCCGGTTCTTCCTTTTTCCCGCAGCCAGCCAGCGTACCAGGAAGCAGGCTTACCGCCAGCAAAATGGCTAGTGCCCGTTTCTTTTTCATTCCTCATTCCCCCTTTCTTCTTCTGACTCATGTTCTTTTCTTCATACATTCCTTCCTTGATACTGGCATTCCCTCCCTGAAAAGGGAGGGTGTCTGCCAGATCAGGTTCATTTAATAGTCGTATCTACGTCTCCGTACAAACAGGACGATGCCTGCGCCACCTAAGATGGCTGCCACTGCCAGAAGGCCGACAACCACATAGATGTACGGGAAGGTCTTCGTATGCTCCACTTCAAAGATGATGGAGCTTCCGTCCTCTCCGTTATCCTCTGTCTTGACATTGTTCCACATGTAGCCGCCATTGATCTTAAGTGTCAGCTTACCGATCAGAGGCTCTCCCGGTGTTACCGGTGTAGGCGGGGTCTCCGGTGAGGAGCCTTTATGTCCGCCGCCGCCATGATGGTTCGGCTTCGGTGCATTGTAGAAGTACAGTGCCTGCTCTCCTGTCGCTGCCAACAGATGGAATACCTGCGGGGTCGTATCCAGGATGTAGCCGCTTGGTGCGGTACGCTCCATAGCCACGTACCAGCCCGGTGTCAGACCGGAAATGGTCATCGGTCCACCGTTTGTCTTTACGGTTGCACGTCTGTCTGCGTCCGTAAGCCGGATGGTCGTTGCCGGGGCATCTACACTGCTGCCTACCTCGGTGATATTATCCTTAGCGATCTCAAGCGTATAGCCATCGGTCACTTTCATGCGGATGTTGCCATTTGCCAGGGCAGTGACATTCTTAAGGACTGCATCTGCAGATACGGTAAAGTTGAAGCTGTCGTTATCATCTACGTAGCTCTGCTCAAAGGTAACAGTGATCCGATCACCAGAAGCACTTCTGTCAAAGCGGTAGGTGAATGCCTTTGTTGTTCCGTCAAATGCCTCATAATCAGTTCCCATGGTCGTATCCAATGAGATGTCCTCCGGCAAAGCCTGACTCATGGTGTAGCCTGCATTTACAAGGTCTGCTTTCACTGCGGAATACTCAAATGTCAGGTGTCCACGGTAATCTTTCCGGTGTTCCACGCTTGCCGCTTTCATGCCGGTTAAGTATGCTCCAAGATCCGTTTCACCAATCTCGGTATCATTTACTGTATAATCCGGATCAGCTGCTGCATCCACCATGGATCCTTCTGCCTCAAACCGGGTATCAGGTGTCAGGTAATTGATATACTCTGCAGGGATCTCATACACATCGATCACGGCTCCGCTCACGAACTGGGTGGTGCCGGTCTTGTATTTGTAGATCTTTAAGGAGGTGGTAGCATCGAGCATCTGTACTTTCTGGATCAGTCCGGTATCCTTGATCTCAAATGCCACATCTTCTGCTACTAAGTAGCCGCTTGGGGCACTCTCCTCCACCAGCACGTACTTGCCAGTCGGAAGGTAATCGATCCGGTGTCTGATCAGTTTTCCGTCTGCATCGTAGCCGTCAGATCCACTGATCCACTCTGCCACTTTCGCAGCTTTATTTCCTGCTGCATCCAGGCTCCAGATCTGAAGCTTCGCACCTGCGATCTCCTCGCCGGTCACGATATCTGCCTTGGAGATCTCCAGCTTGGTGTAATCATCCATCATGTCTACCTTCTGGATCTCGCCGGAATCGTTCAGGGTAAATTCTACGGAGTTGGATGTTACATATCCGTTCTGTGTCGGGGCAAGTGTCTCCTCCAGGATATACGGATGGTTCACATCCAGTTTTTCCTCAATGTAATGAGGCAGTGCTTTTCCGTTCTCGTCGTATCCATCATCTCCGGTGGTCCATTCTTCGATCACGGTACCGGTCTCTTTGTCAACGACACGTAAATGTGCTCCGACAACCTCTTCTCCGGTCGTGATATCGTATTTGTTGATCTTCACCTTGGTTGTATCATCGTACATATGAAGGGCGATATCCTCTAAGGATACCCATGTCTTCGTGTACGTGATCTTGCTGTCTGCAGGACGGGTATTTACCTGCTTGTCCGGGAAGAAGCCGGATACATCAAGCTTCGTGCCAGCAAATTCAAAGTAAACGGTATCAAATTCGAGGTCTTTAAAATCAGACTCTTTAAGTACCTTATCCATGGTCTGCTGGGTGATACCGTCTTTTACGAACAGCACCAGATTTTTGTTGACCAGTAACCACTTGGCTGCAGTCTCGCCCTTAAGGACGGTACTGTAATCCCAGTCGCTCTCTGCCTTGCCCTCTGCGATCCAGTCATCTGCATGTGCATTCGGGATCAGCAGGCTTCCGTTCTTATAGTCCTGGTCAGCCGCTACATGGGCGGTCAGTACCTTGTAACCATAAAGGTTTCCGGATGCATCAAACCAGCTTCCGGTCTCATCACAGATCTGGTATACCATTACTTCGATGTCCGGAGCGGATACGTATCCGGCCGCCGGATTGGTCTCACGGAATACATAGATGTTTTTGCGGACTTCCTGGTTATTAAGTCTTGGCCACTCGTCATTGGACAGTTCCAGTCCCTTCACCACATGCGCACCGCTTCCGGATACCCACTGGTCTAAAAGCAGGAGGTTATCATCTGCATGGCTGATCAGTCCATCCTCATCCACATCGTTCACATCTTTGATCTTGTAGAAGCTGATCTCGTTGCCCGGGATCTCTGCCTCGCCAGTGATATCCTCTTTGGTAAGGCTTACTTCTGTCTGCTCATTGCTGTGTTTTGCATAGACCGGGATGTACATGGTCTTATCATCATCGTACTCAAATTTCACGTCGTAGATCGTATCGTCGATGAGGTATCCCTTCGGCGGTGTGATCTCCTGGATGTAATACTTACCGCTGTTGATCGCGGTGTTGCCATCAATGGACTGCTCTACCGTATAGGTCACGGTCTTGGCTGCCGTATCAATGGTTAAGTGTCTGCCATCATCCGTTACATAATCGCTGCCCACCTTGGTAAGCAGGATGGTATCAGCACCATATGCCTCCAGATAATAGGTATCCGGTTCCGGTCCGTCTGTCAGGGACAGGTAGGTATAGGTGATGGTCTTCTTGTGGATCAGGTCTGCATCCTTTCTTGCCGGGTCAAGGTACTTGCTCATCAGTGCGATGTCTACCGCAAAGTTGGCATGTCCCGTATCATCGGTGGTCGCAACTGCCAGCTTGGTACCGGCTTTTGCAAGGAGCTTTCCGTCCACGTTATAAATGTCATTCTTGGTGTAGAGACCAAATTTGGCTCCGCCAAGGGATGCATTGGAATCCTTGTCAGCTTTATAGATGCCAACACCCAGTTTCCACTGGTTCTCCTCTGTCTCTTCCCTTCTGTCTCCTTCCGGTCCGCCCTGGTCGTCCCGCGGCTTATCATACATGGTGACGATGCCGCCGACTGCCTTGCCATTCACTACATGGAAGGTGATGGACTCGGCTCTCTCATATCCGGTCGGTGCGGTCGTTTCCGTTAAGGTGTAGGTTCCGTCTGCCAGACCATCGATCACATGGGCTACATTGGAAGAAGTCCAGCGGTCAATGAGTTTGCCGCTTGCATCGGTCACGGTCAGTTTTGCTCCCGGAAGCTCCTTGCTGGTCGTGATATCCTGCTTGGAGATATAGGTCTTGTTCTCATCCGGTGCATCATACATGGTAACAGTGCCGCCTTTGACAACACCCTTCACCACTTCAAAGGTAATGCTCTCTGCCTTATCATATCCACCCGGGGCTGTGATCTCTGTCAGTGTGTATGTGCCATCCGGCAGCTCCCCGATATGCTCCGGTGTTGTTTTGGATGTCCAGCTCTTCACGGCATCGCCGTTTTCGTTGGTCAGGATCAATTTTGCTCCCGGCAGCTCATCCCCGGAGGTGATATCCTTCTTGCTGATATCAAAGCCTTTTTCGGTCGGGGCATCATACATGACAACAGTGCCGCCATCCACTTTTCCGTCCGTCACGGTAAAGGTGATGCTCTCTGCCACCTCATATCCGTTCGGTGCGGTCGTTTCGGTCAGGGTATAGGTTCCGTCAGCAAGGCCTGTCACAATATGCGGTGCATTGGTGGAGGTCCACTCTTCTACCAGATCACCGGCTGCATTCCGGATCTCAAGTTTTGCTCCCGGCAGTTCCTTAAGGGTCGTCAGATCCTGCTTGCTGATCACTGCCTTCCGGTTGTCCGGTGTCGGGGTATCTTCCCGGCTCCATGCCTTCACACGCAGGTCATAGAAGGATACAAATCCCTCTTTATCAGAGTAGTACGGCTTCTCTGCATGGAAGTAGGTCAGCCATGTAAAGAAGTTGGTATTGAACATGGAGTTCAGCTTCTCACCGATGGTATTTAATCCTCCGATGAACCAGCTAAGTCCCTTGCTGTCCCAGATCTGCATGGTCTTGTCCGTCCAGTCTGTAGATGCTTCGTCCGTGTTAAAGACAACGCCCTTCGTCTGGTCGGCATATTCCAGGTTTACGGTCTGTACCTGATCGTTGATCAGGAATCCATAAGGTGTTGCGATCTCCTGGATGTTGTACTTACCAAGCGGAAGGTATATGGATACCTCTCCAAGTGTTCCGTCATTTTCCACACGCACGATCTGTGACTGGTTTGCGTAATGCAAATCATAGTTGATCACCAGATCAAAGGACTGGTATGTCACGGTACGTCCGTTCATGTCCACGCTTACCTGGCTGCCATCATCGGCTAAGGTAACTTTATTCCGTTTCGTGGTGATGAACTCCCCGGCCATGTTATCCCATAACAGGTTAAAGGTCTCATCCTTCACGGTCAGTACCGCATTATGGACGGAAAGCTCCGGTGTTACCCATTTGTCGTCCGTATAGTCCTCGGACTTCACGGTCGTTACCCGGTAGCCGCCCAGTATCTTCTCCACAAATGCACCAGCCTCGGTCATGAGGATATTGCCCTCCATGGTCAGGATCTCGGCGCCTGCATTGTCATACAGGGTATAGGTTCCGTCAGCATTTTCCACAAGGCTTGCATCTGCATAGGTCTTTACATGGGTGTATCCCAGATCCTTTGCACCGCCAACGCCTGCGCCCTGGTCAACACCAGTTTCGTATGCGTCTGTATGCTCTACCCGGTAGCCTGCTGCAGTACGGGTCACAATGTCACCTGCAGCCCATGGTGCGGATGCACTGGATACCACACGGTAAGTGTTTTTGTCTTTCTTTACTTCGATGGTGTTCCCATCTGCAAGTTTTAATAAGTAGTAACCTGCCTCGCTCTGCTCTTCTAAGTTTGCACCAGCATAGTCATTGACAGAGGTGTAAGTCATGCGGAATCCGTTATCGAGCTTTGTAACAACTCCTGAAGAGTGGGTGGAGATGCCGCCCTCATCCTCCAGACGGGTCACATAATCGGTCGCGGTTCCTGCTGCAGATCCGGTTCCACGGTTTACCCTGCGCAATACACGGATCGTCTGCTCATTGTAGAAGGTGTTCGGATAGATGGTGCTGTTATTGAATGCCGGGACTCCGTAAAGCTCCTTGTCCAGCTGGCTCATGCCATCTGCACCATTATCGATCCATTTGTTTGCGATGCTTCCGGATGTTGCGAATTGTTCGCCGCCATAGTATTTCTTATCGGTCAGGGATTCGCTCTTACCATCCTCTGCATCATAGTAGTAGGTATAATCGTAGCTTCCGGATCCTGCACTTGCCCCTGTCTTATAGACCGGTGCAAAGGATACGATCTCGCCATCGTTTCCGGTGGTGACGGTCGCTACCACATCACCCTTCTTAAACCAGGTGCCGCCGTTGCCATCCTGTGTATGGATGTCCTCAGCTGCAGTGATCTCATAGGTCGCTCCTGCCAGCGGACGCTCTTCATAGACAAAATCCCAGGTCTCACCGGTATCGGTGCCTACACGGATCAGGGATGCTGCTGCATCTGTTGATACGGTTCCGTCCGGTCTGGTCGTCTCATAGCCGCCGGTTGCAAGTCTCTTTACGATCGTTCCATCGGATGTCATGTAAACACCGTAGGTCACATACTTTACATCCAGGGTCGTTCCGTCCGCATACTCGACACGGTAATCATAGTTGATGTCCGGGTCATAGATCGCTTCGGTCCATGTGATGGTGTAAGTGTCTCCGCTCTTTAGTGTCAGCACTCCGCCATCTTCGGTGGTCAGCACGCCGCCATTATCTGTTACCAGGTAATCGGTGTTCATGATCTTGGTGCCGGATACATGGTAGATGCTCATGTTGGCTGCTGCCGCAAGGGTCGCTTCCTCATAGGTGTCGATCCGGAGGTCGTAGACCATATTGAGGATCTTGTCGGTACTGTCAAAAGTGGTGAAGCTGCTCTCTGCCCCAAATACCTCATTACCGTTCAGGTCGGTGATGCTGCAGTACGGCTCCAGGGCTGCGATCACAGCTGCATCCGTGAGGATGTTTCCATTCTCATCCTTATAAACGGCTGTTCCGGTACTGGTATCCTCGGTGTAGATGGTGGCATTGCCAGATCCATCGGTGTACACATATTTGCCGGATACCTGGGAGACTGCCGTCACACCCGGATAGAATACTTTTTCCCCATCTACGGTCTGGTATACACCATAGTCGTATACGGTTCCGCCGTTCATGGTATAGAGCTTTCCGTCCGTTCCGGTATAGATGGCTGCCAGATGCATTCCATTCCGGTCGGTTGCCAGATAGTCAACCTTCTGGATACCATCCACTTTGATATCTTCGGTCACATCCCGGTACGTAACCTCATCGGTTCCAAGGTCATAATGCGCCTTGATATTCTCAAATACAGATCTGTCTTTTGCAGATGCCTTCAGTGCGTTATACGCTGCATCTGACTTATCGGTATACTCATCAGCATACTCGATATCGTCGGTATTGGCATATCCAACCAGCACTTCACCGGTCTTTAAGATATTGACCTTTCCGACTGCCTCTTTGTTAAAGTAGGTCTCGCCAATGTAGATGTAATCAAGATTTCCATTGGAAGTGATTCCACTGCTCTTGTATCTGCGGTCTGTGGTTACTTCAAAATCTACGGTTCCATAATAGGACTTGAACAGGTTATCGCGTGTCGGACGGGAAGCATCCTCGCCTAAGCCGCCATGCTCTTCATCCTCATGCTCATTTCCCTGATCCCAGTAAAGGTTATAGAAGCCCTTCGGTCCATTGATCTCTTCGATGCGGTACTTGCCTTTTTCAAGGTTTGCCACTGCATCCAGACGTCCCTTTTCGTTGGTCACGAACACATCCTGTGCAATGGATGTCAGCTTTCCGTCCGGACCATACAGGAACTGGCGGGCATACCGTTCTTTCTGGTAATCCCAGATCCGATAGCTAATGCCTGCCTGGATTACATCCTGGCCGGAATCTGCATCCCTCTTCACCATCACAAGGGATGCCTTGAACGGATGGTCTGTCAGGGTCACAGATCTGCTTCTATTGGAAGAGGCAGAAGAATCGGTAACAGTTACAAACATCGGGTCAACGGTAAAGACATCCTTCGGGGTCGTGGTCTCGACAACGAGATAAGCACCCCACGGAAGTTCCGGAGACCGTAAATTTCCGTAATGGTTTGTGAAGATCTCGGATAACCGGTATTCGTTTCTGACACCAGTTGCCACCCAGCCATCAGAGATGCCGTTCGGTCCGTACCACTCACACGGAGATCCGTTGTTCAGGTTATTGTTCTGGTATGCATAATCATGGTTGATCTCTGCAATGGTGGTCGCATTATCCTCATAGGTCCTTGCAATCGCAGCTGCTTCTGCAGAGAAATCCCACTTCTTCGTTTCGTTGCTATAATAACTGTCCTTATAAGCTGCCAGGATATCATTAAGATAGTAGTAGCCTCTGCCCTTTACATAGACGATCCGGTTTGCGGTACGGATATCGTAGTCACTTCCGTATTTCGCTTCAAACGGATGGTTCTCATCAATGTACTGGGTCGTAAACTGGTAGCCGACCATATTGCCGGTGGTATCATAGAGGGCAATGAGCTTATTGTCTTTTACAAGCGCATTTCCATCTTTCTCCGTAAATGCCGGCTGGATGGTTCCGTCCTTGATAAGCGAGAGCTCACTGATCAGGTAGACCGTAAATCCAGCCCCCTCCAGATCCTCATACTCGGTATTTCCGGATCCGGCAGACTCGTTTTTCATGGTCTCTTTCTTGATCTGAAATCCTGCACCTTTGACTACCTGCTGGTTGGATACCTGCTCGGTATCTTTCTGCAGATATACCTGCTCGGCCTGGTAGGTGTCCCCATTTCTTACCTGTCCTTCATATGGGAAGGAATAGTTATAATGGGTCGGATTGCCATGCTCATCGGTTGCTGCCGTATATCCCGGTGCAAAGGACAGCCACCGGACTTCGGAAGTCTCACGGTCATCATTACTGGTGGAGTGGATCACGATCGCATCACGGATCTCCTCTGCCAGATAATAGTCACCAAGGTACAGGCCATCAATTTCAAATTCTCCATTCTCGATCGTGGCACTTGCGACCTTCGCTCCATTCTCCAGGGTCACATCCTGCAGCGTCCAGGTATCGCCATAGCAGTTCTGGTCATCATCCACGAATACCTGCTGTTCTGTAAGGACTGCAAACCAGCCGTTATGTTTGGCTCCGCCATACATGCCGTCCGGATGCTGGATACCTTTATAGGTCTGCTCTTTGGCAGCCACGTCAAAGGAGTTACATGCCGGGTCTGTATAATCAAGGAAGAGTTTATTATCCCGGATGTAGCCATGCGGATAATCGGTAAAGGTATTGTCACCTGCATCGGTAAAGCCGTTGGATGCATCAGCGTCCTTATCCTCGATCACACGGTAGCCGCCGCCTTTCAGTGGCTGGGCCCATACGAGGGTTCCATTCAAGGTTCCTTCGTAATAGTGGACGGTAAAGTTATTGGTTTCGGATACATAGAGGGAATAGATCGCCCCATCCAGATCTGCATCCCCATGGTGGGTGCCATCCGGGTAAGCAGCATCAATATCGCCATCCACATATCTCTCTGCATCAGAGTCATACTTGGTAAATCTGATGTAGCCATAGGTACGCTCGTCGATAAAGCTATATCCCTGCTCTTTGTTCACATCCGCTTCTGTCTGGTAGTAGCGGTTGTTCTTTTCAGCTGCCGCATTATCATAGGTAGGTACACCCACCTGCAAAAACTCGGTATCATTAAATCCGTGTCTTGCATTCAGGGCTTCTGCCTGGTCTGCAGCATAGCTGTTATAGTTCAGCTTGGTCTTGGTGTATGTTCCGTTAAAGGTAATATCGCTCTCTGCTGATAGTCCATCATTGAAGGAATCATTATTGATGGTTGTCCCTACATAATTGAGCTGATAGTCCATTGCCAGTTTCAATGCATAGTAGGTATCCTGCTTCTGGCTGTTCCGGTTCAGGGTCAGGATACCGCTTCTGTCCCTGAGATCCATGTTCAGGAGGTTGTCCACCCACTCATTTAAGCTATCCCTCTTCTGCTTGGTGGTATCCTGCTCATCGAGCGTATACTTCTCAAGGGAAATGCTCGGACGCATTCCGGACTGCTCATACCATCCGGCTGCATCGTATCCGTCCTCGGTCGGTGTCTGCTCTTCATTATCAAGGTTCGCCACGTAATTGGTGTATTTCTCTGCGTCATAGTTCTTGTAGCCATCCACCAGCATATAGGTTGCGTACTGGTTGGTATCTTTGCACAGGTGCAGGTAATGTACCATTTTTACGACGGACAGGTTATCATCTGTCGCATACGGGGCGCCGTCCGGATTCTTTTGGGAGGATTCTGCGGTCAGCTTGGAGTCATCCCTGTCGGAGTAGTTTCCAAGGTATCCCTTCTTATCCCCGTCTGCCGGTGCGGTCTTCTCTACGATTGCAAAATGTCCTAAGTTGGACTGCGTATAGTAGAGGGTTCCATATTCCTGATAACCAAATTTCTCTCCGGTCGCATGGTCGGTGGCACTGGTAAATGTGGTACCGCAATAAGCATCCGTTGCATGGAGTCTGTGTACGGTATACATGCCGATGGTCGTATCAGACCATCCCATCAGTTGTGCGATCTCCGGAGTGACACGGACGATCTCATAGTTATCCATGCCCCAGGTGGTGTAATCGTTGATGTCGGTTGCCACGTTGGTGTCAACGGTTCTGTTGGTCAGGTCGTTTGCGGAAACCGCATACGGTCTTTCTACGGTATAGTCACCATCTGCCGGGTAAGTGCCTACATGGGAGCTTACCTCATAGACGCCATCGGTCTCGGTATAGGATACCGGGGTGCCGGCCGTGGTCTTTGCCGTATAGGTCGTATCATCATCCGTGTAGAAACGGTATCCACTGTCTTCATATACGGTATAACTGAATGTATAGGATACGGTTCCTTCTGCTACATGGATGTCTGCATCAATGCCTGCCTGATCGTCTGCGGAATTAAGGATATGCTCCACTCCATCCGCATCCACATATTTATAGGTAAGCGGGCCTTCGATCTGGCTGGTTCCGCTGCCGCTTGAAGTGATCGCACTGGTCATGGTGACGGTTCCGCCGCCTTCCACGTTCCAGTTGTTCTCACCGTTCTCGGTGATATTCAGTGTCTTACGGACACGTTTCAATAACTTATAGGTCTTTGCAAAACCGGTCGTCACTCCCGGATCCGTGATATCTTCCAGTTTTCCGGTAAACTTCTCGGTCTGCAGGTTATTGGTACTTAAACTCTGGCTCAGCTTCAGCTCCAGGCGAATCGTGTACTCTTCTGCTGCTGTCGGGGTAAATCCGACCTCGTAAGGAGTACCGGTCTTGATCGCCTTAATAGCAGCCGTATCAAGCGGCTGGTTCAGAGCTTCGGTTCCGTTATGATCGAGGACTTTCAGCGTAGCACTCTCAATGGTGTCATAGTCCAGGGCAACGCCGCCGTTCTGTTCCTGCTCAAACTGCATCAGGAGATCTTCGATCCGGATCTTCTTCTCTGCTGCTTCCAGGGTTACTTTATACTGGTAGTATTCATAAACATCAAAAGCCGTATCATAGAGGATCTGGTTATTACTCTCCAGGTCGGTCTTATTGATAAAGATCTGGTTCTGCCATGGCTCGTTGGTTACGTTTCTCTCTGTGCTGTTCGGGTCCTGGTCATTGGTTCCACCAGCTACCATGGTCTGTCCGTTTTCGAGTACCTTCACATAAGATCCGATGGTGGTCGTATCCGCTACGTCCTTACGGTATCCTTCTTTCGGCAGGTTGATCTCGGAGAGGTCTTTGCCGTTGGAGTCGGACGATGCCGGACGGTTGTACGGATCAAGCTCGGTCACGGTATAGGTGTAGGTACGATCCATGTACTCGGAGTACATGGTGTCGATGGTATCCTGGGCATCTGCCTGCGGTTGCGTATAGACAGTAGTCTGGGAATCTTTGATGGCCTTGATTTCATCGTAGGTCATCTCAACCATGCTTCCTTTATAAAGGACTTCGATCATAGCCCCTTCTTCTGTCTCTTCTGCATTCTTGGCAGTATTTAATGCCTGCTCCCACATATCCTGGTATGTAGCGTAATCAATTAAAGCATTACTTCCATTCTTACATTCCGAATAAAACTCTCGGAAAGTATGGCTGTGTTTGAAGGTCGTAGAAGCATATCCGTTCTTGTCAGTCGTAATAACTGTGCGGTGTGCTCCACCGGATGGCTCCACATCAGCATCCATATATGGGACATGGTCATTTTCCGTAGTAGACTGGCCAAAGGTCGTGATCGTGGAATCTGGATAATCTGTTCCATAGGAAGATAGTGTTCCTTTGTAGATATCATAATCCAGGGCATGTCCGGATGCTTCTGACTCAACAACCTCAAACTGAACGTTGTCAAGAAGCTCATTGGTGATCAGAGACTCCTTGGTAAGCTCTACGTGATATTTGGCAGTTGCCTCTTTTTCCAGATAGTAGTTATCAATGTACGGAATCTCGACTCTATCGTAAGTCGTACTCGGCATATCACTAATGTCCCAAGTGATAATGAACTGAGAGTTTGCCGTTCCACATCTCCAGAAATGGATGTTTGCAAGTACACCGGGATAATTATCCGGGGTAAAATGAACCGACTCCAATGCAGAATCATCATGTCCGGCATCCCACCACTGGTTAATATAGTTGGAATAGGAAAGAATCGTTCTTCTTATAAATTCCACATACAATGGGCCTGCTATTTTTCCCGCTGCCTCTTTCATTCCACCATGTTCCCAGGCATAGTCCGGATCAAAGTAATGGCTGTCGTTCGGCATGTTATTGATGATATACCAGATGATGATCTGTGCAGCAGTAAAATCCGTATCCTGCTGTCCTGTAGCTTTGTAATACGTATTGATTACAGTACGAAGCAGGTTGTACTGATAATTGGTCATTCCAAGATCACTATAGGATACAGGTGAATAAGAATATCCGGTTCTGTAGGATCCACCATAGCTTGCACAGAATGCACCATAGGTCTGTCCGTCATTTCCTCTTGCGCGAAGTCTGAGCACATAACCATGGCTCATGGTCTTGCCAAGGGAATCGATTCGGCCAAGTTCAGATATGGACATTCTCGTTACACCTGAACCTGTCAAAGAAGTAGGTCCACTTGGCGCCCCTCTGTCGTCAAGATCCATCAGAGCTATGTCAGCATCCTCATCTGCTCCGGCTGCAAAGGCTTCTCCTAACCAGTCTGGCATATCCCTGTCATAGATATAGAGATGTGCTGCATAATTAAGAGTGTATCCCTCATCCAGCATCTGCTGCAGGACCTCTTCCGTGAATCCGGCAAAAATGGTGCCACGGAAAAAGTTCTGGAGATCCATGCCTTCCTCTGCCATGGACAGGATCTCTTCTATATCATCACAGTAGTATTCCGGAAGGATCTTTCCTTTCTCATTCTGCACATAATAATTCTCATTGTAAGCAGGATCACCAAAGTAATAATTCCAGTATGGAGTGCTTGGAAGATCTTCAATAGAAACTTCAACCCCTTCATACATGGAGTTATCAATTTCCTCCTCCGGTTCTTCCTCGGTCACTTCCTCCGCCGGAATTTCTTCTTCGGTCGTTTCACCAGGTTTTTCTTCCCCTTCCGTTTCAGCCGGCTTCTTTTCCTCTGCCGGATCTGTGGAATCTGAATCCTTGTTTTCTGTATCTGGATTCTTCACATCATTACTTCCTTGCCCCTGATCATCAACCGTATTTGACTCATCCTTGTTAGATTCATCACCGGTTGATGTTTTAGTCTCTCCCTCCGGAGCTGTGGGGGTACTTTCATCAGATACCGTGGAATCGGATTTTTTATCATTATCCTGGGTCTGATCTTCCCCATTGCCAGAGGTCGTGGGTTCTGGTTGTGCTTCCAAAGTCTCGGATACAGGCGATGCCAAAGATGTGATCGAGGTTGATGGAAGTGCCGTAACTACCATCGTGATCGCTAACATCAGACTCAGCAATCGTTTTGCATGTTTCAACTTTTTCATGTTTTCGCTCCTTTTCTTTTGATATCTATGTCAATTCCTTGTAACAGGACAATTATTTTTTCTTTCTCGCATTTGTTGTATCTTGCAATCTGTAAGCCAATGCATCACGCTATTTCTGATAGGAGGTGCTTTCGTATGATAGATTCAACAGTTATCACCTGCGCTGATCCGAAGACCAGCGATACCATATCAGAGGCGGAATTTAATGCCATGCTTCAACACAGCTACGAACAGGCTCTTGCTGGTGAGGGACGTCCAATCGAAGATGTATTTACCGCTCTGGAAAGGATTTTTTTATAACCGTCTCTTCAAACGGTTCAACATTTATGGCAAAGAAAAAGCCTCGAACAGTTTTATCTGTTCGAGGCTTTCGTCTCTCAATCATTTATTTACAAGTCATTAAGTTTCTTCAACCTTGATCGGCCATTGTCACCTTCTAAGTTCCTCTTTTAACATTGTTCTTTTATGATCAATAATCAAATAATACTACAACATAATAATAGCTTCCTGATTTACAATATGCCGCACCTGCATTATGATAATTTCCCATCATGCTTGTTCTGTGTGCTCCAGAATTATAAAAGTTAGTAAACCATGATGCCACATCTCCACTAGGAGTCTTCTGAATAATCTCACCTGAACAATTTCTTGATCCATTATGTGAAAAATCATCTACAATTTCCTCTGCCCTTTCAGCAGCTACACTTGCAAGTGAACTGCTCCAAGACATTGCCTCTTTTCCTTCATCCGATCTCTTCTGATTCAGATAATCTACAAACTCTGCAGATGTAGAAGTAGATTTCTCTGTTGAAGAGCTTCCTGCACTGCTTCCACCAGAACTTGATCCACCGGATGCTGCCGGAGCTTCTGCCGATGCACTTCCCCAATGAGTACCATACTTCGCATCTGCTGCATCAATATTCGCTGTCAACATCTGATTGTATAATGCCATATCACCGGACGCATATGCTTCATCTAACTGTGCGGATGAATATACGAGATATGCATCTTCAATAGAGGGTTCGGCAGCAGCACTTCCACCGGAGCTTGCCCCACCGGAATTTCCCCCGCTGGACTTCTTTGCGGTCTGGACTACCGGCTTTTCATTCTGCAGGTATTCCGCTGATACATAAGCGGTGCCATCATTGTAGCTGATCCGGTACCAGTTGCTTGAGGTAAGACCGGTAACGGTGACTTCCTGAGCAGTGGAAAGACTTCCCAGTTTCTCATCATCCGCTGACGGACCCTTTCTTACATTCACGCAGGACTTCGCATACATCTGAGTGTCAGCCATGTCTTCCATGGTGTAGCCCAGGGTTGCCTGCTGGACTGCCTGATTGAGTTCGTATCCTTCGGTTTCTCCCAGAGCTTCCACTGCAGTAACAGTGACCTCGATCGG
>UMCM01045380.1_pt1 | contig 15914 bp, 16 predicted proteins | sample 1964231 | NCBI WGS metagenome assembly UMCM01 (sample SAMEA4835968, study PRJEB28245) | human gut metagenome | biome: gut microbiome; material: fecal sample | place: Denmark | collected 2008
CCACGCCCTGCATCTTAGGGTCGTAGAACTTGTCAGCCACCTGTCTCCATACGTGGTCGAAGAGATACTGACGCTCCTCGGCAGGCTTGTAGTTGAACGGAGCCTCGAAGTCGATATTCTTGGTAGATCTCGAACCGAGTTCCACCTTCTTGATATTGCTGCCGTTGCAGAGATAGAGGTTCTTCACATCCTTGTCGGCTACGAATCCGCCCTGTCCGATGCCCTTCATCATCAGCGAGGTCTTGTTCTCCTTCAGGTCGTGGCACCACAGGTCGTAGTCGCCTTCGAAAGAAGCCTGATAGTAGATCTTCTCGCCCTTGGTATCGAGGATGGCATCACCCATGTGGGATGAGTTGACGGTGAGTCGTACGATGCGGTCGCGGCAGTTGTCGATGTCCAGTTCGAGCGGTTTCACCTTGTCCACTTCTATCTTGCCGGACTTCTCCTCTTTCTTTTTCTTGTCTTCCTTCTTCTTCTCCTCCTTCTCGTCGGCCTTCTTCTCCTTCTCGTCCTTGTTGGCCTCAGCGAGTTCGAGTTCCTCCTTGCTCATGCGGAAGCGGTCGTAGGCATCGAGGTCGAAGAACATGAGATAAGCATCGCTTTCTGCGCCCCATGAACCATGACTGCGATAACCGGCACGGTCGCTTTCGAAAAGCATCGCCTTTCCGCCGAGCACCCACTTGCCGTTGCCGTCGCTATATCCACTGTTGGTCAGGTTGTGCATCTCCTTGCCGTCGGCTTTCACCAGTGCGATATCGGTATTGTTCCATCCGCCGTTGCCTATGTAGCTGCAGAGGAGCCACTTGCTGTCCGGACTCCACTCAAACCAGATGTCGCCATCGGAGTAGGAGTAGTTGTACTTGCCGTCGAGCACGGTGCGCACATCCTTGGTCTTCAGATTGATGATGCGCAGGGTGGCACGGTCTTCATAGAAGGCCACTTCCTTGCCGTCCGGACTGTAGGCTGGATATTGCGAGGTCATATTGGTCTTGGTGAGCTGCTCCTCCTCCACATCCGTGCAGTAGGTGAAGTTCTTCTCCTTTTCGTTCTTGATCTTAGCCTGATATATCTGCCATACGCCGTTGCGCTCAGAGGCATAGACGAGACTTCTGCCGTCTGGCGAGAAACTCACGTTGCGCTCCTGCTGCGGTGTGTCGGTGATGCGCTTGGTGGTCTTGTATTCGGTGGATGTCACATATACATCGCCGTGCATCACGAAAGCTACTTCCTTGGCGTCTGGCGAGAGGGCTATCTCTGTGGCTCCCCAACTGCGCACCTGGCGTACGAGACTTGGCTCATCATTGTCGGCGGTGATGGAGATGTTCACCTTCTGTGGCTGTGCTCCCTCCTTCACGGTGTAGATTTCGCCGTCGTAGCCGTAGCAGAGGAGTCCGTTGGCAGAGGAGGTGAGGAATCGGATAGGATTCTTCTTCTCATGGGTGAGCTGAACGTCCTTGCCGGTAGCGATGTTGCGATGATAGATGTTGAAGGATCCTGCCTGCTCGCTCAGGTAGTAGAAGCTCTCACTGTCTGCAGCCCATACAGGCGTGCGGTCTTCGCCCTTGAAGGCAGTTATCTTCTGGTATTTCCCGTTGTCGAGCATCCAGATGTCGCGAGTGATAGGCGAAGTATGATGCTTGCGCCACTGGTCTTCATATCCCTTGGAGTCGTGGTAGAGCACCTGTCCCTTGGCGTTGATGCTGATGTCTTCCATCGGGATGACGGAATAGAGTTTCGGTCTTCCGCCCTGTGTGCTTACCTCGTAAACCTGCGAGAATTCCCGGCTGGCAAAGAGGTTGCTCTCAGCGGTAGGCATGATGTTGGCAGAGAAGAGCACGTGGTCGTTGTCCTTGAAGGCAACAGGAATTTCGCGCTCACTGTTGGTGGTGATGCGTGTAGGTGCGCCTCCGTGTGCAGACATCACATATACGTCGAAACTTCCCTCGCGGTTGGAAGCGAAGGCTATTTTCTTGCCGTCAGGGCTCCAGATGGGGTAGGAGTCGTGAGCAGCATTTGTGGTGAGCTGTCTGGCTTCTCCGCCCGTGGCAGGAACGCTGTAGATGTCTCCCTTGTAGGAGAAAACGATGGTTTTGCCATCAGGCGAGATGGCAGGGTAGCGCATCCACAATGGGGCTTGCTGTGCCTGAGATGCGAGCGATGCTGCCAGAAAAGCAGCACTAAGGAATAGTTTTTTCATTATCACAAAGTCACTTTCTAATAAATTATTGTTGCAAAGTTATAGTTTTTATGTGAAATCACCAAATATTATTTTTATTTTTAAGCACGGATGTTACTTTTTCATCGGATGTTTATTTTTTACCTTTCCTTTTTCTGTATTCTCATTTCTTGCCATCCCACTTCTCCAGTTATTGCATTGACGGGGAGTTCTGATTACGATTACAGTTCGATTTTCCGCAGGTTCACCTTCGTTATTTAGAATATGAATCAGTCCTTATGATGCAGGGTAAGGGGATAGATGCATTGCGATAGCACCTTGTAAGAAGTACTTTAAATTTAGTTAAAAGTGGGGCGTTCCCTCATAAAATGTGTGGAAACATGATTAGATTCCCTCATGAAATGTGACGGAAGTATAGATTATTCCCTCATGAAATGTGATTTTAAGATACGGATTATGGAAAGATTGATTTCCTGCTCCAGATGAGGAGGATGAGATTGTTCCACGAAGGCCTACTGCCCCTATGAATATTTAGATATGGCGCATGATGTTGTATGCCCATATCATGATTTCGAATGTGCAGAAGGGGATAAGAAACTGCTTGCGATTTAGTAAAGAGTTGATTCTCCCCATATAATCCCTATTGGTAAACCATTGGCTGAAAAGCAGGAAAGGGGCTAAGACAATGCCGACTAAGGCTATCACGATGTTGGGATTCATGGTGACGGCAGCCACCATGTCGCCCTTGAGCAAAAGGCTCAAGGCCCTTGTCATCCCGCATCCAGGACAAGGTATTCCCAATGCCCATTTGGTGGGGCATAGGAGAATATTTACCTTGTAGTGGATGTAGATAAACATCCATGCGATGCCCAATAGGTAAAGAGCCGACAATATGATTGTTTCTCGTTTGCCCATTTGGCTTAGATGAGAGACATCAATTTCTCGAAGTTCTTTTCCTTGGTTCTCTTCATGATCAGGAAATAATCGACGATGGTCCAGATGCCGCATCCGCCGCATGTCAGCAACTTGGCTATTCCGAGTCCTGTGTCGCCAATGTAGAAGCGGTCAATGCCCAAGCCGCCGACTAACAGTGACAGGATGAGTGTTGTGACAGGGTCTTTGAACTGGAGAGAATACATCAATGATTTCTTCGATTCGTCCATCTGGTCGAATTTCTGCTTGAGCATCATGATGTTTTCTTCTGGAAAGTATTTGCTATATGTCATTAATAGCATATTGGTTTGTTCGCTCATAGTGATATATTTCTATAGGATAATGATATTGTATTGATGATGAACAAGGAAGAACCAGAAGGCTCTTCCTCAAATGACTTGTTTAAAAATACGTCATAAACTTTTTATAGTTGTATTCACGTGTTCTCTTACCTACGGTGAACAGGTCGATGAGTGACCAAATGCCGCCTGCACCACAAGTGATGAGTTTGACAACTGCTAATCCTGTATCGCCCAACCAGAAACGATCAGCTCCGAAACCTCCCAAGAAGAAAGCAAAAAGGAATCCGACTGTAGGATTTTTCCAGTCTGTTGAAATCAACATGGTCTCTTTGTCCTCGCCGAGTGCGGCTAATTTATCCTTGATCTGACCTACCATCATAGGAGGAAAGAACTTGGCATTCGCCATCATGAACTGATCAATTTTTTCTTTTTCCATAATCTTTATTTTTGTTATTAAGTTAAGAATGTTAAGATCTATTATGTATATTTACTTTTACTTTCTAACACTGCAAATATAATAAAATAAATGAATATATCCTAATTCTATGTCGATTTTTTTTAAAAAAAGTTATTTTTTCCTTTTTCTGACCATTCCGTTTATTCCATTTGTAGTGTAACCTTTGTTACACCTTATTATATATAGGTAACGAGTAGAGCCTAAAGTATGTGCTAACTTATCAACGACCTTGGTGGCAAGATAGAGTAGAACCAGTTGCCGGAAAAGTTGAATGATAAGATGAGACGGGATGAAGAATTGGAGAGGATGGAGTGATGGATAGGTGTGAAATTGGAATTTTTGGTAAAATTCAACTGAAAGTTAACAAAAAGTTTGGTAATGTGGGAATAAAAATATATTTTTGCAGGTTAAATAAGTACATAACATTAAAAATAAGAAGATTATGGCAATAGAAATTAAAACAATACCTGTCCTTCATGGTGAGGCAGCAGCTCGTTTCGTTGAAGCGGCTGATGAGGCATTGGAAAAGCGAGGCTCCATTGACTTCTCCAAGCAAGTAGCCAAGGCACGTGCTATATTAAAACGTTCAAAACTGTACATTTAAAATGTTAGAGCAATGTGATTTTATGGAACTGACAGAGGAAGTTTTGCAGCAATGCAAAGGTTTCACTTGTAAGGATGAGAACATAACGGAGTTCTTCACCCATGACTATGCTGACTATGCCTATCAGTTGTTAGGAAAATCATATTGCTTTGTTAAACCAGAAACATCTGAAATAGTCTGTGCATTTACTGTCGCTAATTCGAGCGTGAAAGTTGATTCACCTCCTTCAAACCTTCGGAATAAGCTTAATAGAAAGATTCCGAATGCCAAGCGAAGACCACAGTATCCTGCTGTATTGGTAGGACAGTTGGCTGTAAGTGATTTGTTCTGTGGACATCATGTTGGAGACGAATTGTTGGATTTCATCAAATCATGGTTTATAGACCCACTGAATAAGACTGGATGCCGGTATGTCATTGTTGATGCCGTCAACCATCAGAAAGTATTTGAATATTATCAACGAAATGGTTTCAAATTTCTGTTTGCGTCAGATGAGGAGGAATGGACCTTCTTGCATAACAAAGGTCAAGAACCAACAACTCCGATAGTGCCGATGAAGAACACGACTGATGTACTTTGATTTGATCTATCTCCGCACAAAATAACAAATAAAAGATAATAAGCCCCTCTGGCGCACCGAAAGGCTGCATACTAGAGGGGCATTACTTATTATAGGCAGTTTACTTTGCGTTTCTGCATCTCAGCGAATGAGAGGCGATTTACAAAGGATACTCCTCGAAAGCATAGAGTACAGTACTCAAATATCGTTCACCAGTATCTGGCAAGAGGGCTACGATCTTCTTGCCCTTATTCTCAGGACGCTTCGCAATCTCAGTGGCTGCAAAGGCGGCGGCTCCTGATGAGATTCCTACCAGCAAGCCCTCGGTCTGAGCCAGGTCACGACCTGCCTTGATGGCATCATCGTTCTGGATATCCAATACCTCATCAATGTATTCAGAAGAGTAAGTCTTTGGAATGAAACCGGCTCCGATGCCCTGAATTTTGTGAGGACCGCTCTGTCCGCCGTTCAATACAGGCGATGTGGCTGGCTCTACGGCAATCACCTTCACGTTAGGATTCTGCTCCTTCAGATACTTCGCAATACCCGAAACCGTGCCGCCAGTACCTACACCGGCTACGAAGATATCAATCTCGCCATCAGTATCAGCCCAGATTTCAGGACCTGTTGTAGCATAGTGCTTGGCTGGGTTGGCTGGGTTGGTGAACTGTCCTAAAATCACAGAGCCAGGGATGGAATCTCTCAACTCCTCGGCAGCCTTGATGGCACCCGGCATACCGTCTTTGCCGCTGGTCAATTTCACCTGTGCGCCGTAAGCCTTCACCAAGTTTCTGCGCTCGATACTCATCGTCTCAGGCATGGTGAGGATGAGGTGGTAGCCCTTCACGGCTGATACCAAAGCCAATCCTACACCTGTATTGCCACTGGTAGGTTCGATGATGGTAGCTCCCGGTTTGAGGAGTCCCTTCTGCTCTGCATCCTCGATCATGGCGAGGGCTACGCGGTCTTTTACGCTTCCGCCTGGATTGAAGAATTCTACCTTAGCAATTACAGGAGTCTCCAAACCCTTGGATGCTGAATATTTTCCCAATTCTACTAATGGGGTCTTACCGATTAAATCAGTAATCTGCTTATATATCTTTGCCATAACTGTACTCTAATTTTAATCAATTAATAATTCACTACTCACTACTTTACGTAAGTGAATGCCTCGTCGAGTGCCTCAATCAAGTCGTCGATATTCTCGATACCGATGCTCAGGCGAACGGTAGAAGGATAGATGTGCTGCTCCTCCAACTCCTCTGGACTCAACTGAGAGTGGGTGGTGGTGGCTAGGTGGATAACCAGTGACTTCACATCAGCTACGTTAGCCAGCAAAGAGAAGATGCGCAGGTGGTCGATGAACTCCCATGCCTCTTTCTCGCCGCCCTTGATATCGAAGGTGAAGATAGACCCACCGCCGTTAGGGAAGAGCTTCTTGTAGAGCTCGTGGTCTGGATGAGAAGGAACGGCTGGGTGATTAACCTTAGCCACCTTAGGATTGTTCTCCAGATACTCTACCACCTTCAAGGCATTCTGCACGTGGCGCTCTACACGGAGGCTCAATGTCTCCAAGCCCTGAAGAAGAATCCAGGCATTGAATGGAGAGATGGTTGCACCAGTATCACGAAGAATGACCGCACGGATACGGGTTACGAAGGCTGCTGCTCCGGCTACATCTGCGAAGACTGCACCGTGATAAGATGGGTCTGGCTTGGCGAGGGTAGGGAACTTGTCGGCATTTGCCTTCCAGTCGAACTTACCGCCATCTACGATGACACCACCGAGAGATGAACCATGACCGCCGATAAACTTGGTAGCTGAATGAACCACGATGTCAGCACCGTGCTCGATAGGGCGGATGAGATATGGAGTGCCGAAGGTATTATCGATAATCAATGGGATGTTGTGGCGATGAGCAATCTCTGCCAACTTATCGATATCAGTTACATCAGAGTTAGGATTTCCGAAGGTCTCTGCATAGAGAGCTTTGGTATTGTCCTGAATGGCTGCCTCTACCTGCTCGAAGTTGCGAGGATCCACGATGGTGTAGCTGACACCCTGTGTAGATAATGTATGAGTGATGAGGTTATAAGTACCACCATAGATATTGTCGGCAGCTACGATGTGGTCGCCATTCTGAAGGATGTTCTGCAGAGCGTAGGTTACTGCGGCTGCACCAGAAGCAACTGCCAAACCGGCTACACCACCTTCGAGGGCAGCTACACGGTCTTCGAATACACCCTGAGTAGAGTTGGTCAAGCGACCATAGATGTTACCAGCGTCACGGAGTCCGAAGCGATCGGCAGCGTGTTGAGAGTTGCGGAACACGTAACTTGTTGTCTGGTAGATAGGCACCGCACGAGCGTCGGTAGCTGGATCTGGATTTTCCTGACCTACATGCAACTGAAGTGTCTCAAAGCGAAGTTTCTTTTCTGTACTCATAATCTATGTCCTTTCTTTTTTAAAATTTTACGTCAATATGTCCTTATTCATTTATATAAATATGTCGCCCAGAAATCAGATTGAAGTTCTCTCAGAAAGGCATCCTGATGCATGTCTGAAAGTCATCATACTGTTTGTTCTGATTGACGTTGCAAAGGTACGGCGATTTTCTGAGTTTAGAAATCGCACATGAGTAGTATTCCTGCTACCACGTTTGTGGTATTCGGGCGATTTTCGGCTAAAAAGGGGTAAAATTACTTAATTTGGCTGTGATTCGTTACTCAATTTGGCGGAATAAAAACTGTCCTCATCTGAAAGGATGTTTTATCTGGGGACAGTTTCAGTTATGTTTTGCTATATTACAGTCTAAATCCTAAAGGTGAATCCTTCTGTTCTCAAAACCTTTACACTCTATAGACGTATGAAATTATAAAATCGGACATCTTAAAAAAAACCGAAAAATGCTTTCTTTTTCGAAGAAAATTATTATTTTTGCAGGCATACATATAAAATCTTACAATCGAAAACATTAAAAACTGAATGGCTTATGGCATCAATAGTTTCTATTATTCCCATCGTGTTGCTGTTCATCCTGATGCTCGGCTTCAAGATGGCAGGTCATAAGAGCGCCTTGCTGACGCTCGTGGTTACCGTGTTGCTTGCTCTCTTCGCAGCTTCGCCGCTGGGCATGATAGCTCCGGAATATGCGGAGGATAGCGTTATCGCCCTGACGGGATGGGCGGTGGTGGAAGGCATCCTGAAGGCGGTGTTCCCGATTCTCATCATCATCCTGATGGCTATTTATAGCTATAATATCCTTGTGGAAAGCAAGCAGATTGAGGTGATCAAGAAACAGTTTACATCGATTACCGATGATAAGGGACTGCTCGTACTGCTCCTCGTATGGGGCTTCGGCGGGCTGCTCGAAGGTATGGCGGGTTTCGGAACGGCGGTGGCGATACCTGCTGCCATCCTCATCGGACTCGGCTTCAAACCGATGTTCTCGGCTCTGGTGTCCTTGATAGGTAATACCGTGGCTACGGGATTTGGTGCCGTGGGTGTACCGGTTACTACGCTCTGTAACGAGGTGGCTGAAAGCGGATCGGCTTCGGCGGCACAGATTTGCGAGACTTCGGCCTTCGCCATCATCCAGCTGGCACCTCTCTTTATCATCCTGCCTTTCATCATCCTGGCGCTTACCGATAAGCACAATCTTATCAAGAATCTCATCATCGCCCTTTGGGTGGGAGTGATTTCCGTGGTAGTGCAGTTTATCTGCGGCTATTATCTCGGTTCGGAGACTCCAGCCATCATCGGTTCGTTGGCTGTCATTATTGCCATCATCGCATACGCCAAGGTATTTGCCAGAAAGAGCAAGGTGCAGGATAATGAAACTTTTACTTTTGCCGAGAGTCTGAAGGCATGGAGTGTTTACCTCTTTATATTGATATTCATCCTGGTTTCCGGAGCCCTCTGTCCTCCGGTCAATGCTTTCCTCAAGAGTCATCTGGTGAGTGCGGTTCATCTGCCTGTGCTCGATAGCACCTTTAAGTTTGGCTGGATTTCCAATGCGGGCTTGATGCTCTTCCTGGGTGCTACGATCGGTGGATTGATACAAGGGTTGAGCCTCAAGAGACTGATGGTGATTCTTGCCCGTACCACAGTGAATCTGCGCAAGACAGTGGTGACCATCTGTTCGCTGATAGCCTTGGCGAGTGTGATGAACTATTCGGGAATGATTACTTCCATCGCCTCTGGATTGGTGGCAGTGACGGGTGAATTCTATCCTTTGGTTGCTCCGATGATTGGTGCCATTGGAACCTTCGTAACGGGTTCTGATACCTCCTCGAATATTCTCTTTGCCAAGCTTCAGGCTCATGTTGCCAACCAGTTGGGTATGACAGGGCAGAGCACATTCTTAGGAATGGAGGGCGGTCAGGAGAACTGGCTGGTTGCTGCCAATACCACGGGAGCTACTGGTGGCAAGATGATCAGTCCGCAGAGCATCGCCATTGCTACTGCAGCCTGCGATATGGAGGGAAAGGATGGGGAGATTCTCCGTTCGGCTATTCCATACGCCCTGTTGTATATCGTATTGGGCGGACTGATGGTTTACTTCGGTTGCTGATATCCTTTTCCTTATAAAACAAAACTGTCCTTATCTGTTATCTCAGATGGGGACAGTTTCTGTTTATAAATTGACATTAAAGCTTTAAATCATTTAAGCTTTCCATCATTTACGCATGTCTCTTTTCGAAAGCCAGACTGTGGTCGTGCTTGTCGATATCATGCTTAGACTTGCTCTTTACCACGAGCCATACACCCGAGAAAACGAGCAGGGCTGCTATCGCCAGCATTCCCTTGAACACGGCAAGTCCCACGGCCACACTCACGCTCACCGATACTAATGGTTGCACATAATTATATACACTCACAACGGTAGGGCGCAGGGTCTTCTGTCCAATCATCATGCAGATGTAGGCCACGAAGGTGCCGAAGAATATCACATAGCCCGTCTCCCACCAAGTGCTCATCGGAACTTCAGCGAATGGAATGGCTGATACATGACCGATGGTGAATGGCCAGATGAAGAGCGTGGCCCAGAGAAACATCCACTTGTTGATGGTGAAGAGGGAATACTTCGACAGCAGATTCTTGAAGAGTGAGAGATAGAGCGCAAAAGAGAGCTGAGCCGACATACAGAGCAAATCGCCCCAGATGTTGCCCACCTTCGCATTGCCCGCCGTGGCACTTGTCAGGATGATGATGCAGGCACCTGCACAGCCCATCAGCACACCGAGCGCTTTCTTCCAGGTGATAGGTTCTTTCAGGATGAAGAAGGAGAGTATCATAGCAAAGATAGGCATCGAGGTAGTCATAATGCTGGAGTTGCTCGGAGAGGTCATGTTCAGTCCGATGGTATAAGAACACTGGTTGAAAACGAGGGCGAAAAGTCCTGCTGCAGCAAACATGAAGATATCTTTTACCGGTATGTGCTCCTTCTTGGTGAAGAGAGAAGCGAGCCAGAAGAGAATGGCACCGCCCAATACACGGAAGCTCACGAGGTCGATGCCGTCGATGCCGTGGAGCATGGCATCCTTGCCTACGGGAGCCATCAATCCCCAGAATGCACCGGAGCAGAAAAGACACAGGTGGGCGATGAGAGGTCGTTTGTTATCCATTTTTCTTTATTTATATTAAATTAGTCGATATTTATCGTTAAAATCGGGTGCAAAGGTACTAATTTTCAAGGAATTTTGCTATATTTGCGGTAGAAAATTTTAAAATAGGAGATGTTCTTATGCAGAAATACGCTGATTATATCAAACAGATTGAGATAGACTCTCTCTGGAGTGGTACCAAACATATTCTTTGGAACCTCGACCGCCGTGTCAATATCCTGAGTGGTGTAAACGGCGTGGGCAAGAGTACTATATTAAATAAGGTGGTGAAGGGCCTCGCTGCCGGTGGGGAATTCCCGAGCCACATGATCAAGGGGGTGCATCTCAAGGTGGAGCCTGAGGAAGCCAAGTGGATACGCTACGATGTGATTCGCTCGGTGGATAGGCCGCTGATGAATGCCGAGATGATCAACAAGATAGACCTCACGCTGGTTACAGAACTCGACTGGCAACTGTTCCAGTTGCAGCGCAAGTATCTCGACTATCAGGTGAACATCGGCAATCGCATCATCACCGTGCTGCAGAGTGGTGATCCTGATGCAGCCGCCAAGGCACAGAAACTGAGTGAACCGAAGAGGATGTTCCAGGATATAGTGGACAGTCTCTTCAGGGATACGGGCAAGACCATCGTGCGCACAGCCAACGAGATCCGCTTCGATCAGATAGGCGAACAGCTCATGCCTTACCAGCTCTCGGCTGGTGAGAAGCAGATTCTCGCCATCCTCCTTACCGTTCTGGTGGAGGACAATCAGCCTTACGTACTCTTCATGGACGAACCGGAAATCAGTCTCCACTTCGAATGGCAGAAGCAGCTCATCGGACTGGTGCTCCAACTGAACCCTAACATCCAGATCATCATGACTACCCACAGTCCTGCCGTGGTCATGGATGGATGGACGGATAAAGTCACCGAAGTGAATGATATCACCATCAAGTGAATTCTTTACTCTTCACTCTTCACTTAAATTATGGCTAAACGTTTAACCGATAATATCAATTCCCTATACTTCGAGGCTGCCAACAGGATGACCTCGAAGAAGGCAAGACGTAAGATAGTGGCTTACGTCGAGAGCTATGATGACGTATTTTTCTGGCGGTCTGTACTTGGTAAGTTTGAGGATGAAACCCGCTATTTCGACATCATGCTGCCTTCACGCAACCAGCATCTGGACCGTGGCAAGAAGGCTGCGGTATCGAGTATGCTCAAGGGAGTGGGCAAGGATATGATAGCCTGCGTGGATGCCGACTACGATTATCTCCGACAGGGCACTACCGAGGCTTCGCAGATAATGCTCGAAAATCCATACATCTTCCATACCTATGCCTATGCCATTGAAAACTACCAGTGCTATGCCAAGGGGCTGCACGAAACCTGCGTGATGGTGACTCTCAACGACCGTCGCATCTTCGACTTCGAGTTTTTCCTGGAAGCTTATTCCCGTACGATATGGCCCCTCTTCGTTTGGCACATGCTTTTCTACATCCGTTTTCGCAAGATGTCGATGCATTTGGATATGGCTGAGTTTGACAAGGTGATCGTGCTGCCATCCGTACGAATCAGAGATCCTCAATGGGCGATAGACTATCTTGCCAAGAAGGTGAAGGCAAAGCTCTTTCAACTGGAGCGTCATTTCCCGAAGCACAAGACCTATCTTCCCGAGATGGAAACTTATCTTCGCAACCTTGGGGTAACTGAGACCAATACCTATTTATATATACAGGGTCATCATCTTTTCGATCTGGTGGTGAGTCCTATCGTGCAGAGCGTATGTGATGCCCTGCGCAATGACCGCGAGAATGAAATCCGTGACTGTGCCATCCATTCCGAGCAGGCTCGCACCGAAATGGCATGTTATGAGAACAGTCTGGGCAAGGTGAAAATGATGATGAAGAAGAATACCTTCTACCAGTTCTCACCAGAATTCCAGAAGATTCAGGCGGATATTGAGGAGTATTTGAAAAGGTAAAAAAGTAAAAAGGTAAAAAAGTAAAAAGAAAGCAGGCAGATGACATCCCGCCAGACTCTTTTTACCCTTTTACTTTTTTACCTTTTTACCTTTAAACTATACGTATGTCTCCAGGAACTTCAAGGTTCCTTCTACCTTTAATGTCTGGGTGCTGGCTGGCACTACAATGCTCTCGCCACCCTGGAGTGTAATCTCATTACCTTCGTTGTCGGTTATCTTTGCCTTGCCCTTCAGACCGATCAGAATCACGAAACTGTCCAGTTCGGAATAGTCGAGCGTCATAGGCTCATCGAGATCATACACGGCGGTGGTGAAGTATGGACACTCTACCATGCCTACACCCTCGTTCTTCATCGGAGTATAATGCTGGCGATAGTCTGCCTGCACGGTGTAGTCGATGCACTCGGCAGCCTCCTTGGTGTGGAGCTGGCGATAGTTGCCGTCCTTGTCCTTGCGCTTGAAGTCGTAGATGCGGTAGGTCACATCGCTGGTCTGCTGGATTTCAGCCACGAAACAACCGGTGCCGATGGCATGAATTCTGCCTGCAGGAATAAAGAAGCAGTCGCCTTCCTTCACGTCATACTGAGCCAGTGCATCTGTGATGGTATCATTCTCCACCATCTCCTTGTACTGCTCCGGTGTAATCTGCGTCTTCAAGCCATTATAGAGTTTTGCGCCCGGTTCGCTTGGCAGTGCATACCACATCTCGGTCTTTCCACGCTCCTTGCCATGCTTGTGGGCAATCTCATCATTAGGATGCACCTGGATAGAGAGGTCGTTGTTGGCGTCAATAAACTTGATGAGCAATGGAAATTCATTTCCGAAACGCTTGTAGTTCTCCTCCCCAAGGAAACTTCCCTTGAGTTCTTTCACTACCTCATTGAGGCTCTTGCCCTGCATCTCGCCATCAGCTACGATGCTTTCATTGCCTGGTACTCCAGAAATTTCCCAGCTTTCGCCCACCTTCTCCTGCTTTACGTCGAGATGTTTGAAAGCGATAATCTTACTGCCACCCCAGATGGTGGATTTCAATAGTGGTTGAAATTTTAATGGTTTCATATTGTATGAAATTTTATTTAGTTGATAAAAATGTGCATGTGCACTGAATTCTCCCAAGGCAATCCGTCGTGTCAGGATATCCGCTCTGATGGGGTAGTGCCTTTCCGACTTTATACCTTATTATATATAACGCTTTTCTTCAGAAAACTACTTAGTTTAGTAAGCGCTTTTTATTTCCTTTCAAATACCAGAATTCAAATATCTGATATGCTGTCATCTGATATGATTTATCCGACAACTCATTCCGTATCTTAGTTCTCCTTCCAGAACGCCGGAGTAAAGATTACCAGCACACTGAAAATCTCCAGACGACCAATCAGCATCATCAGCGAGCAGAACCATTTAGCCGGGTCGGGCAGTTCGCTCCACGACATGGTAGGTCCGATTTCCGTACCTAAGGTAGGTCCTACATTACCCATGCAACTCAGCGTGATGGTGACGGCATTGGTATTGTCGATGCCCATCGCAATCATCGTGAAGGAGATGACCAGACAGATGATGAGATAGGTGGTGAGGAAGGCGAGCAGGGTGACACGCTTCTGCATCGGCACGTTGACACCGTCTATCTTCAGTGGCAGCACGGCATTCGGATGCAGAATCTGGCGGAACTCATTCTTCACCATTCTTACGAGCATCACGCCACGGATACATTTCAGTCCACCGCTTGTACTGCCCGAGCACGCTCCGAAGAACATACATGTAGCCAGGATAACCCAGGTGACATGAGGCCAGATGGCGGCATCATCATTGAAGAGACCTGTTGTGGTGATAAACGAAACCACCTGGAATACGGCGCTGCGGAAGGCATGCTCCAGGTCGTAATTGCGCAGCGTAACCAGTTCTATCATGATGAAGGCGGTGAATGCCATGACAAGCAGGGTATAGAACTTGAATTCTGAATTTCTGAACAGATCCTTGATCTTGAACTTGATGACTGCTGCATAGAGCAGCGTGAAATTCACGCCCGAAAGGAAACAGAAGAAAGCACAGATGTATTCTAATGCCGGCGAATGGAAGAACTCAGTACTGCTGTTGTGAGTAGAGAAACCTCCCGTAGCCGTGGTGGTCATCGCGTAGTTGAAACTGTCGAAGAGATTCATTCCCGCTATATAATAGGAGAGGATGCAGGCGATGGTGAGCACCAGGTAGATACTCCAAATCCATTTGGCAGAGGTGGAGAGACGGGGATGCAACTTAGACTTGATGGGTCCCGTGGCCTCTGCCGCAAACACCTTGGTCTGTCCTCCGACAAGCGATGGCAGCAGGGCGATGGTGAAGAACACGATTCCTAATCCGCCTATCCACTGGGTGAGCGACCGCCAGAAGAGCAGTCCGTGGGGGAAACATTCCACATCATCGAGGATGGTGGCTCCCGTGGTGGTAAATCCCGACATCGTCTCGAAGTAGGCATCCGTAAAACTGTGGATGTAACCGCTGATTATGAAGGGCAGCGTGCCGAAGAGACTGAAGACAATCCAGGAGAGCGAAACCACGAGGTAGGCATCACGGCGCGACATTGTATTGTCGGCTCCATGACCTCTCCATTTCAATATCAGTCCGCCTCCGATGGTGGTAAGTGTAGCCACAATGAAGGCAAAGATGTCGTCCTGCTGATAGTAGAGAGCTACCAGCAGACTGATGAAGAGCAGGAATGCCTCGATGAAGAGGAGCTGTCCTAAGATCTTATATATCAGTTTACTGTTTATCATATAAAGTACTTCTCAATTTTCTTCATGTTGATGTTGTGGCAGAATACCATCACGGAGTCGCCCGGTTCTATCTGTGTATGTCCGGAAACGAGCATTCCCTCGCCCTTGCGCACCAGTCCACCGATGGTTACCCCGATAGGCATTCCGAGGTCTTTCACTGGTTTCTTGGTTACCTTCGAACCCTCCTTGGCGATAAACTCAGCCACATCGGCATTGGCACTCATGAGGAAGCGCACGTTCATCACGTCGGCATCGAGCATCATCTGGTAGATATAGCTTGCTGCTATCGCCTTCTTATTGATGATGGTACCTATATCGAGACTCTCAGCCATGCTCACGTAATCCACGTTTTCCACCGCAGCCACGGTCTTTCTCACTCCCAGTCGCTTGGCGGTGAGGCAGGCGAGGATATTGGTTTCGGCATTGCCGGTGAGTGCCACGAAAGCCTGAGTGCTCCTGATGCCCTCCTCGGTAAGCAGCGGAATATCGCGACCGTCGCCATGGATGATGAGCGTCTTCCG
>UMCM01040502.1_pt1 | contig 15864 bp, 16 predicted proteins | sample 1964231 | NCBI WGS metagenome assembly UMCM01 (sample SAMEA4835968, study PRJEB28245) | human gut metagenome | biome: gut microbiome; material: fecal sample | place: Denmark | collected 2008
AGGAAATAGAGAAAGATAAAGTATTTACGCCCCTATGGAGAAAGTTCCGCAGGGGCGTAAAAGTATTTTATGCTACTGATACCGCTTAAAGAACACAGGGTCAAGCTGGTAAATATCTTCATGCAGAAGGGAAGACTGCTGTGCAAGATGCAGATAAACCCTGGTTACCTTATAATCCGTATGCCCAAGAAGCAGGCGAAGCATCTCAATGTTACCGCCGCCTTTAATATATGACGTTGCAAAAGTATGTCGACAAAGATGGGGATGAAGCCGATCTATGCCGGATTTCTTTTTTATCCTAGAAAAGAGCTGCTTGATCACATTGGAGTTGATTGCTTCCTGCTGTCTCATTTGTAAGAATACATAAGACATAGAGGAAAGGGCTGTATACTTGCGATGGATCACACAATACTTCATCAGGTTTACTTTCAGCCGGGGGCAGAGAATCACAAGTCTTGTCTTGGATCCCTTAGATTTATATACCTGGATGATATTTTTATCAAACATAAGATCACAGAACCGAAGGTTGATCACTTCGGATGATCGCAGTCCGGCATCCAGCATCAGGTGAACAATACACCAATTTCTCAATCCGAACTCAGTTTTCAGGTTAAACAGCTTGTCGATCTGCTGAACTTCTGACTGATAAAGCGGGATGATCTCACCGGAGTCATCTTTGGGAAGCTTCACCTTGTAAGTAAAGTCATCACAGTATTCATTATCCTTGCAGAAATTGGCAAATACCTTGATTGACCTGGCATATGTCCGGATGCTGGTAGACGAAAGCAGTTCCTGGGACGGTTCCAGGAAAGGATGGTTCTGGAACTTCGGACGCTTCCGCAGGTAACAGATATAATTCCGGAAGAGTTCCCTTGTAACTTCATCACAGCTGATCTCAGAAACAGGCCTGTTAAAACATTCTGACACATATGTAAAAAAGCCTGTTAAGTTTTCCCGATAGTAAGTTAAAGTCTTATCAGCACAGGAAGTCTCCCGATCAGCCATGAAGATCTGATAAGCCTGATCTAATGATATACTCATAAGTACCTCCTTTGTATCTCACTTTTTCGCACGTGCAACTCTGATCAGAACGCTGCAGCATGACTTTTGAGATACATAATTATAATTGTATTTTTCAGATGCTTATGGTATTATGTCCGTAGATACTTCACCAGTATTGATATTGACTATCTGATACTCATGAGTAACACTACTTACATAAGTGTCCGCCAGTTCACTGCTATTGAATTGGCGGGCTTTTTTCTGTTTGTAGCGGTTTGCATCATGAATATCATTATCATTCAGCTGGCAAAGTGCTTCAACACAATCCTGCACCACGTTATCATTGTTGATTCCCCTGGTATAGATACCGAGAGTTACAGCAGCATTAATTACACGCTTTTTCATTATGTCACTGTTGAGCTGCCTGCAGTACTGCCGGATCAGCTTCACATCTTTTGGTCTGACATTTACATCTATCATCCTGCAGCTCCGGAGAGCAGACCAGAAAGCACACAGGTCACGTCTTGATTTATTGGAATCTCCTTCTGGTTTAACCAGGCGGAACACATAAAAGGTCAGATAGTCGGCTATGATTTTCCGGTTATCCAGATAATCATAAATCCTTTTGGACGTTTCCCTTGCACTGTTATCCCGAAACGGTACCAGTTCATACGTCTTAGTATGCTTTCTCATTGTCTGGTATTCCACGTTCATGATCAGATTGATCTTCGGTGTTAATGTATCTGCAAGTTTATGCAGCATATCCGGGGACATGGTAACTTTACCTTCTACAACATCCCTGCATTGTTCCCGGAGTTCCAGATCAGAACCATATTCACTGTAATATTTCAGTCTGGCAGTATCCAGATATTGCCAGGAATGCTTTTTATAACATTCTTCATAACAGTACAAGTCATAGCGGTTGATCAGACCATTGAACAGCCATACCTTGAAGAACCAGGGTTTGTAATTCTTTTCAATTACTTCTTTGCTTTTCAGGTAGATACGGATAAATACCTTGTCAGAACGTTTTCCCATAGATACATAATCAATCTCATATCCTTCTGATCCGACTTTTGCGGTATGTATCAGGGCATCTTTAAACCGGTCCACCCTCATCTTGTAGAAGCTCTCCGGTGAAAAGAATTTTTCCGGATTACTTAAGTAGTTGCTGTGCCAGCAATAGTCAATCCTGTTTTCCTGGCAATATGCGATATGTAAGCCGAAATAATCACAGATCTGTTTCACATATTCATAAGAGCGTTCAAAGGCTTCATGAACTCCGTACATCCACAGCATATAAGATCTGAGTTGTACAACGATCTCAGACGTAACTGAGAAACCACCATCAGAACCATGAGGAACAGAAGGAGCAATGAAAATATCAAACCATTCCGGGCATTCCAGACGAATACTGAAAAAACCAGCGTAAGAGCCAGCGCACAGATTAAGGCTGCGGTCAAACCCAGGAAAGAAGATCTGTACAAGTTGTCCATACCGGGAGTCAAGGATTGATTTCTTCTGTTCAAAAAATTTACGAAACCTGAGAACGGAATCATCAGCTGAGTCATTTGTAAAGTCCTCCACTAATTTTACAGAATAATAAAAGGTATCAATGTTATGCAGGAATTTCTTTTGTTTGAAGTCAAACCAGTATTTTTGGTTTTCATCATCAAATTCCTGGTATATTTTTGTTGAATTTAAGTGTTTCTTAATGTCCATTTCACACCTCACTTTAGTTTGCTAAAGTTTTTCCCCAGATGGCAGTTTGGGGAAATTTTAAAATTGCCATTTTCGCCAGTATTTACAAGGGTTTCGCATGAATTTTGTATGTATTTTCAGACCACGTATTACAGGCCCGTGGCAGGGGGCAGTAACGGAACTCCGGCAGCGCTGCCGCGCGGTCAGACGGGTCCCCCTAACCCCCGTCTTCCCACACAGCAGGGCTGACGGAGTTTCTGGACAGCCGCCAGCTCTGGGACTGCCAGACGTTTCCTGAAATGTATCTCAAAATTTCTGCAGCAAGCCTGGCAGATCCGGAGGAAATGAGATACATCACTCCGGGGCATCCAGCATCAGGTAAGTATCATATAGCGAGTAATATTTCCGCTTGCACTTGAAGAATTCGCTGCTTACCTTCTCCTTCATCGGGTACCAGACTTTTACACTGACAAAAAGCTTCGGGGACAGCATGACTGCACAGAGGAGCATTCCACGCAGACCAAAGTTACTTACCTTCCTGTGAATGTATTCGTACTCGATCAGGCTCCGGATCTGGCGGTCGATCATCCGGTCAAACTGGGCGATCAGGATAATGTCATAGCCATAATGTCTGTGCAGCGTAAAAAATGACAGCCACTTATCACGTCCGGACTTGCTCCAATCCCTGGCATTGAACATCAGCTGACATTCATCAATGACCAGGAGCAGGGAACTCTCTTTTACTTTCTTACCCTTGAAATGTTCCCGGGAGAACTCGATCAGGAAGTCCGGGGTAATCTCAAGGTTACTCTTGTAACAGAACAGCTCACGCTTTTTCTTAGGGATACGGTTCAAATTAATAGGGAAATTGCACACAGTCGGGCGACCAGCACGGAGCAGATGATATAACCGTTCTGCTACGTGCAGGCTCTTCCCTGATCCGGGAGTCCCGGAGTATAAGAAAATCATACGATCACCTCAATCACTCAATCAATTTAATCCAACGGGCTAACACACTATACAGATAGAAGAGTGCGATAGCGGCGAGCCAGGCTGCCCCGATCTTGAGAAAAGTCCCCACCGGGATAAAATAGTTCAGATAACCAAGATAGGGAAGCTGAGACAGGTTATCAATGGCATCCGCAAAGGGAGAGAGCGGAAGCAGGGACAGGATCACAGACAGCAGCTTGTCCAGGATCTCTTTCATAAACTTAATCATAAAATCATCACCCCTTAATCATCTGTTGTCGGGTTATCATCAGCAATCCAATAATAAAAAATATGATCTCGAAGATCCGGAAGATCTTAATCACAGGTTCATAGTCTGACATATCAAGCTTGAACACATGATGATAATCAAGAATCTTCTTACCAGTCCAGGGATTTTCTAATTCCAGGTCAAAAGGAAACTCAAACACCGGAGCTTCCGGCTCTGCTTCAAATGCCTGGATCAGATGAACCAGATCAAAGGGGATACAGAACGGGAAAATCTTTTTCAGATCAGCTGTATAATTCTTAGGATCAATATCATTAGAAGTATCTTCATCCGGTTTGGGTGTCACTTCAGGATCAGGGTTTGGATCAGGGTTTGGGTCAGGGTTCGGATCAGGATTGGGATCAGGATTGGGGTCAGGGTTCGGATTTGGGTTTGGATTCGGATTTGGATTCGGATCAGGCTGCTTCTGAAGCTGCTGAATCAATTCCTGAATATAACTGGGTGCTATTTCCGGAGAATAATTTGGGTTGATTTCCGGATTTAATTTCTTTACAGTATCAGCTAACTGCTCACCAGAAGGAATCTGCAAAGGTCGAGGAGCTTGCTGAGGATATTCCAACTTACCATTATTTTTATAAGTGTCCTGCAAATCTGGATGAACCCAAATGTTTTCTTTTGTTAATTGATTAATTGGTTTACCAGATGAATCATATACTGGAACATTAAAATTATAAAAAAGTAACTTGTCGTTACGATCAATAATAATTTGTTGATACCCATAAATATCAGTTTGATCTATAGTTCCTTTTTTTAATTCTTGTAAAATGCTATCACACACAACACTATGATTATCAGAGTCATAAAAACGAAATACATACCGTCCATAAGAATCAGGATTTTCAAATAAAACATGATGAACTTTTGAAGAATATAAAAATACATTTTTATAACTACCACCAGAAAAATACTTTACACAACCAACAGAACCAACATATAAAGATTCAAAATCAGATATAATAGTTCCATTTAATTTATCTCTATCACCAATTATTTTATCCCAAAGACTAGAAACCGCCTTACCCATACATTCCCAAGCCCCTTGTGTCATATTGATAAACGCCGCAGTTCCAGCAAGTGCAGGAGCAACCAGTTCCTTAAATGTCGGAATGTCACCTGGTACCGGAACAGTTGTTGGAAATGGGATAGGAGTGCTTCCTGGTGCTGGTGTTGGAGAGAGTTCAGGATTCTGACCGCCACCACCATTGATTACTTTAAATCTCTGTTCTTCATATGCCTGTTCCAGATCATCATAATATGGTTTTAACGCTGCTGATCCGTCAGTGTCCCACCATGCGGCACTGGTTCCTTTTTGAACCATTTCCATCGTAAAAATTGAGATTCCGAATCCTAACAAAATACTTTCTAAAATCTGTCCAGCGGTATAACCTGCCACAATTTCCGCAGCCTGGGCTGTCTGGTATGATCCAAAGATTCCGATCACCAGCATATTAACAGCCAGTATCACAGCAACAAGTTTTTTCTTTATCCTTTTCAATTTTCCCCCTTTCCTGTATCTCGTTTCTTTGCTGCAGTAATCCGGATCCGGCTCATGCTGCGTTATTTTTGAGATACATCTACATAAAAAAGGTGAGGAAGGTGTCTCCCTCCCTCACCTTACACCAAGTAAGTAATCCGTTCTGATAAATCAACCAGCTTTATTTGTAACTTTCTTAAATGCTTTCATGCCAAAGCCAACAACAAGTAAGATACCCATAATAGGCAGGGCAATAGGAAGAATCTTTCCCACAATACTTGTCATAGATGAAGCGATACTGGTAAAGGATGTTGTCAGTGCTGTCTCAACAGAAGAAAGACCAGTACTAGCACCAGCGTCAGATGCAAAAACAGGAACAGCAGTAGCAACTGCAAGAGCTCCGCCCATTAATACAGGGGCAAGTTTCTTTTTCAGATTCATGAATTTCATAGTAAAAAACCACCTTTCCTTAAACTTTTTTAAATATGTGAACAATCCCAAGATACGCAAACCCTATTATCATGAAGATGGCGCCGCTCAGGGCTCCGATCGGGATTGATTTCACCGCTATCATGTTGTAATCCTCAACAGCAAGCGTTAAGCTTTCTGTCTGCTGGGGAGTTTCCGAGACTTTTGGTTCACCGTCTGTTATTTCAACAATGTCCTCTGTCTCTTCTTCCGAAGTTGTTAATAATTCTTCATTTTCCATATTTTTATTTCACCAAAGCTATAATCTTAAATAAAAGCCAAAAAATAAACATAAATGAAAAAAATACTGCTACAGAAAGACTTACAAATTTTTCTATTTCTGATGAATTTTTTTTATTGATTAAAAAATCGCACCAGCCAATAATAAGGCAGCTTATCGGCAAAAAATAATCAAAAATAAAAGAAAATCCATCAAGTCCCACTAATTCATTCAACATAATTAAAAATCCTATCTATGGTCGGATATAAGAAGCAAGTATATGTAACAGGAGAACCCCGATGATCACCCCGAGCATACACATCATGGCAGGCATAGCATTCTGGATATTCTTTATATCCTGTTCAAGCTTCTTATTTTCCCTGACCAGAGTCTCCATTAATTCCTGCTGCTTTTCATTCTGCTGGATCAGCTGTTCAAGTAATGCAGTATAGTCTACTGTACCAGCGTCCGGAACTTCTTCCACTGCCTGACCAGGTTCCTGCCCTGCAGTATCAGGGGAACTGCCAGAAGTGTCAGTTTGATCAGCCACAGTGCCCTGCTGATCCGGTACTGGTACCGGTGTAGCAGCCGGCTGTACTGCCGGGGCTGGTGCAACAGGTTCCGGAACTGTTCCCTGATCCTGTTCAAAAACAGAACCGTCTGTGAATATATCCGCCATGCCATTCAGTCACCTTCCTATTTCTTTTCAGGCTGTTCCGGCAGGATCTGTACACGGCTGTAGAAATCAAGATCTTCCACAGTCAGGACAGGTTTGCCGTCACTTCCGATCTTCATCCCCATTGTTGCATCATAGATACCGGGTACAAATGTGATCTTCTGTCTCATGGATGGGTCAAGGGAACATTTCGCCCTCTGCTGTCCGACAGGTCCGCCTGTAGCATCCACCCGGGAGATCATCTGCTCACCGTTTTCACCGTACATGAAATAGTTCAGTGTCATGCCTGACTGTCCGTTATCCATTTTCCAGACACCTGCATAAGTTACTAAGATCTTCATTTTGTTCATAATCATGAACCTCCTTTGAAAAATTCTGCCAGACCTGTATAAGAGCAGGAAAGGCATTGGTTAATATGTAATCCCACAATGGGGCTGTTACCGTCCCCGGAAGTCCGGGGGAAAGAGATAGTTAATGTTTCGATGATTTATATAAACCCTCCACAGCGTTATGCTGCACAAAGGGGGGAGGGTAAAGATAATTGTCTGTCCCTGGTATGCAGGAGAGACCCGGCAAATTGAAGTAAAAAGCCGGATTTCCCTGTTGTGCCGGGGATAGGCTGCCGCCCGTTCAACAGAGCCAAAAGTAAAGGTTAAACCCTTCGGGCTCCTGCGGAGACCTTGACTTTTGTCTCCTGAATGATAGGGACAGCGGTCGCTGAAAAAGCTGGATTTGTCTGTCCCGGTGTGACATATCCCTGATAAGAGGAAGGACTCAGGACAGGAGTACATGAGGGTAATCAAGAAGGATGCTCACCCTGCAGGCTTCCCATCCTTCCTGTCTGATTCTCTGTACTGGCTGTGTCCAGTCTGTCAAGGGTCGAGATGAATGAGCTTCGCTCACCCTTGACTGACTTACTGCGTAGAATCAGGGGAAGGGCAGTTCCGGATCATCGTCTTTATCTTTCAGCAGTTTATCCATAAGGTCAGACAGATCATTAGTCTGCCGTTCCAGATGTGTGAGAGCCCTGCGGACATCCCCGATCTCAGACGTAAGCTGCCGGAGAGTATCCAGTTTCTTATACTGTTTAACGATCTGTTGGTCTAAAAAGGCGATCTTTTGTTTCCTGGTTTCTTCCTGTTCCATACAGAACAGGACAAGGTTCTCAAACTTCTGGTTGAAGCCGTCCCCTTCAAAGTTGATCACATAGTCCATCACCTGATCAGACAGGCGAACGGATTTGAGGTTATTTTTCTTTGCCATAGGAGCACCTCATACACGACTTACATCAATGTCAGATTTCTTTACTACATAGGTATCTTTATAACCAGCCATCACACTTACATTTCTCATCAGTGAAGCGTACTGCCTTGCATCGATCTCTGATGTAAAGGCTGCCTTTAACTGACGGGCTAAGTCCTGCGGCAGGTCTTTTCTTTCCTGATATACTAACCATCCCAATAACATTGAAGCACCTCCTGAATATTTATAGTCTTACACTGTTTGGACATAATTACATTACTGGTAATTTAGAACAAAACTCGTTGAAAAATACAGCTTGTAATGGTAAAATTGAATATTAACAAAGTAATAAAGGTATCACTTTTTACAGTTCTGATTATAGTAGATAATTAGCTACTTGTCAATAACAAATGTAGATAATTTGCTACTGGAAAGGAAAATAATGACAATATATAATAGAATTAAAGAAAAAGCTGACGAAAAAGGGATAAGCATAAAAGCATTAGAACGTGAAGCTGGCTTAGGAAATGGAGTTATAAAGCGTTGGAATGAAACATCTCCACAATGTAATAAACTTGAATTAGTAGCTAATTATCTACAGGTATCAATAGAATGGTTAATTACTGGGAAGAATCCAGGTAATTTCACAAAAGAAGAAAGTGAGCTAATTCAGGCTTATAAGAAAGCCGATGCAAGAACACAGGAGATTGTAAAGCTGAGTCTTCAACCTTATATGCCACAGGAAACAAAATTATCAGATTCACAGATTGGATAAGAAATCACTATGAATAACAAAAATTCAAAGCACTTTCTGGATGAAACCATACAAAGAGCAAAGATTGAAAATGCCCAGAGGGAAGCGGAGCAGATTTATAACTACAACAAATGGAAAGACAACCATGAAAAAATGGTAGAGCATGAATTACGAAAAAGGCAACATCGAGAACCGAGTGCTATAAAGTGTATCCTGATCGGAGTTCTGCTGGCACTTGTAATTGAGATTATTTACATATTGATCATTAATGATCCGGAAACATTATTGACAGCTTTTCAGGCAATAAAACAAAAGTTTGGTGAAATATGGGAGATAATAATAGATTTAACAATACCAAAATAACAACGCTGATTCCTCTTAATCAGGGTGTCCAGGGTTCGAACCCCTGAAGGCGCACTAAGAACACTGTTTTTGCGGACAAAGCGATTGCCGCGGGGACGGTGTTTTTTATGTTTTACGGGAAAGTGAAAAATAAAGGTGTCTGGGAAATAGATAGAAATGAAATATTTACGCCCTTGCGGAGAAAGTTCCACAAGGGCGTAAAAGTATTTTATGCTGCTGATAGCGCTTGAAGAACACAGGGTCAAGCTGGTAAATATCTTCATGCAGGAGAGAAGACTGCTGTGCAAGATGCAGATAAACTCTCTTTATAACCAGTCATCACACTTTATACAAACCATCCTGATAACATTGAAATCCCTCCCTGTTGGAAAGAGTTGATGACATTGAATTTTTATAAGTCGGAAACATATAAGACATTGCAAGAAAAAGAAAAGGGTTTGTGAAAAGATTTTAACGCTTTTCGTATCAAAAGATGCACTATGGCTTCTGATTATGTTATACTCTATACTCAGTGTATTGTCGAAAGAAGAGGAATAAGTCAAATATCTGGGTTCCGGTCTGGTCAAAGGAGGTTACGGTATCGAATGAAAAAAATACTAAAAAGAACAGGAAAAATATTTTGCCTTTTCCTGCTGATCGTGGTGCTGGTAAATATACTTTCACCTCTTTTTTGCAGGAAACCGGACGAAACATATGTGGAAAGTCTGAGAAAGACAGAATTTACATCAGAGACAGCAGGCGTAGAAAGGATTTGCTGCATTGACGATAATGAAGAGGCACTTTTGTGGAGGCTTCGTATGATTGGCACTGCGAAGGAGAGCATTGTACTGTCTACCTTTGACTTACGCGCGGATGATAATGGCACTAAAATTCTTGCCGCATTGAATTGCGCTGCGGCAAGAGGTGTGAAGATTCAGTTATTGATCGATGGAATTTATCAGCAACTGTTTCTGGCTGGAAGCAGCGATTTCCAGGCTCTGGCATCATATGAGAATGTGGAAGTGGGAGTTTACAATCCGGTGACACCGGTCAATCTGTTTAAGGTGAATTATCGCATGCATGATAAATATCTGATCGTGGATGAGAAAATGTATCTGCTGGGCGGACGCAACAGCAATGATATCTTTCTGGGGGATCAGACAAAAGGCATTAATGAAGACAGAGATATCCTGGTGTATGATACATCAGAAGGACAGGGAGAGTCTCTGAACCAGCTTGAGGATTATTTCCATAAAATATGGAAGGAAAGCTGTGTGAGCATTAAAAACGGCAAACAATCTTCCAGATATACGGATGCATACCGGCACATGGAAGAAATTTACATATCTCTGCTGAAAAGGTACAATGATATAGAAACCTACAGTGCATGGGAAAAGGATACGATAGAAGCAAACAAGATCACTCTGATCAATAATGGAATTGAGGCGGGACGAAAAACACCGCAGGTTCTCCAGACAATTCAGTATCTTACTGAAAATGCAGATCATGTAATAATACAGACTCCTTATGTGATCTGTAATGGTTACATGTATGATGTATTGCAGGGGATTTCAGATCATGCAAAGCTTCAGATCGTGCTGAATGCAGTGGAAAAAGGCTCTAATCCATGGGGCTGTACAGATTATCTTAATCAGAAAAAGAAAATTCTGGAAACAGGGGCAGATGTGTATGAACTGATGAATGATTATCCGGTTCATACAAAAGCTGTGCTGATAAATGACCGTCTGTCAGTAGTAGGTTCCTATAATCTGGATATGCGAAGTACTTATCTGGATACGGAACTGATGCTGGTAATTGACAGCGAAAAACTGAGTCAGCAGATTCACGAAACAGAATCAGATTATATGGAAAAAAGCAAAGAGGTACTTGCAAACGGTCAGGAAACCGAAGGCGCAAAGTACCAGGGGAAAGTGTTGAATCGGAAAAAGAAGTTATACTACGGCGTGCTCAGGATTATCATTCGTCCTCTTCGGCAGCTGCTTTAGAGTGTGTTTGGAAAATCATTCCCAAAATCTCCTGCAAATTGTGACGCACATCTTGCGTAAAGCATTTTTCAGACACGTTCTAGAAAATAATATCACAAGTATATGTCATATAAATGTTCAGTAGCTGAAAAAAAGCGTTGTCAATCAGACTGCAGAAGATTAAAATAGACATAAAAGCAGTTGTTACAACTGTTGTTGATGTAAAGGAGGAAAAGCTTTTATGGACTTAAAGAAATTTGTGCTGGAAGGTAATCCTGTATGCAGAAAGGAAGCTGTGATCGTGGGCGATCATTTCAGGATTACAATGCTGACAACTGCCCTGATCCGTTTTGAGTACAGCGAAGACGGAGGATTTGAGGACAGAGCAACACAGATGGTATGCAATCGTGATTTCCCGGTGCCGGAATTCAGGGTGAGTGACAGCGGTGAGGAATTACATATTTACACCAAAGACCTGGAAATCCACTATGACAGGCAGAAATTTTCTCCAAGCGGTCTGATGATACGTGTAGCGGGTGGAAAAGCCAGCGAGCGCGTGTGGCATTATGGTGATGAACCAAAAGATCTGCTGGGAACAGCCAGAACCCTGGATGAAGCAGACGGTGAGATTCCGCTGAGTCATGGAATTATGTCCAGAAACGGTTTTTCAGTGCTGGATGATTCCCACACAATGGCTATGGGCGAAGATGGAATGGTAGAGCCACGTCAGGGAAACAGAGCAGACTTTTATTTCTTTGGATATGGTCACAGATATGTGGAATGTCTGCAGGATTTTTACAGATTATGTGGAAAAACACCTCTGCTTCCAAGATATACGTTCGGAAACTGGTGGAGCAGATATCACAAATACACAGAGACAGAGTACAAAGAACTGGTAGAGCGTTTTGAGAAAGAAGAAGTGCCATTTTCTGTTGCAGTTGTAGATATGGACTGGCATCTGGTAGAGGATGTACCTCCTGTATATGGAAGCGGATGGACAGGATATACCTGGAATAAGAAGTTTTTCCCAAATCCGCCTGAATTTATGGACTGGCTGCACAAACATGGATATAAGATCACACTGAACGTACATCCGGCAGATGGAGTGCGTGCTTATGAAGAAGCCTATCCGAGAGTTGCAGAGAAGATGGGAATTGATCCTGCAAGTAAGGAACCGGTACTTTTTGATATGACAGATCCGAAATTCATTGAGACATATTTTGAGGAACTGCATCATCCGATGGAAGAAGAGGGAGTAGACTTCTGGTGGCTTGACTGGCAGCAGGGAACTGTAACCAAGGTTCCGGGACTGGATCCGCTCTGGATGCTGAACCACTATCACTATCTGGACAGCAAGTGGAAAGGAAAACGTGCGCTGACTTTCTCAAGATATGCAGGTCCAGGAAGCCACAGATACCCGGTTGGTTTTTCCGGTGATACGTTCATTACCTGGGAGAGTCTGAAATTCCAGCCATATTTCACAGCAAATGCCAGCAACATCGGTTTTGGATGGTGGAGTCATGATATCGGTGGACATATGTTTGGATACAGAGACGACGAGCTCACTGCAAGGTGGGTACAGCTTGGAGTCTTTTCACCAATGAATCGTCTGCACAGCACAGATAACCCGTTTAATGGAAAAGAACCGTGGAAATACAACCAGATTGTAGAAACAGTAATGAAGAATTTCCTGAAACTGCGTCATAAGCTGGTTCCGTATCTTTACACCATGAACCGTCGTGCAAGCAGAGCGGGACTGCCGCTGGTACAGCCGATGTATTATCTGGAGCCGGAGCGCGAGGAAACCTATGAAGTACCGAACAACTATTATTTCGGTACAGAGATGATGGTATCTCCAATCACAGATAAGCTGGATCCGGTAACAGGACTTGCAGGCGCAAAGACATGGATCCCGCAGGGAATCTGGTATGATTTCTTTAACGGAAGAGCATATAAGGGCGGCAGAAAAGTGGATCTCTGGAGAGATATTTATGAGATGCCGGTACTTGTGCGTGAAGGCAGCATCATTCCACTGAAGGACATGGAAGGATATGATAATTCCATTGAGAATCCTGAGAAACTGGAAGTACTTGTATATCCTGGAGAATCAGGAGAATTTGTACTCTGGGAAGACGGTGGGGACACACCGGAAGACCTGGATGAGAATTGGGTATCCACCAGAATGACGAAGACTGCAGATGAGAATGGAACAGTATTTATTGTAGAAGCTGCACAGGGAAATACAGCAGTGATCCCGCAGAAACGTTCCTGGAAGATCCGCTTCTGCAACATTCAGGACAAACCGCAGGAGGTTACTGTAAACGGACAGGTATATAAGGATGCAGAGTTCGCAGAGGATAAGAAGCTTCATGGAACAATAGTGATCCTCAAGGATGTGCCGGCAGATGCACAGGTGAAGGTTACTTTTGCGGCAGATGCAGCTGTTTATCAGAGAGATTATGCAGAAGAGGTCTATGAGATTCTGGAAAAAGCACAGATTACCTATGCACAGAAGACAGAGGTTTATAAAGTAGTGAAAGAGCTGGGCACAGAGGCAGTGCCAGTTCTGGTATCCATGAATTTGAATCCGTCATTGCTTGGGGTACTGATGGAAATTCTTACAATGGGAATTTAACCGAATCAAGCTAGTGTGCCAACAAGTTGATTTCTCGAACAATCTTGCGTCTAAATTTCTTATTTCCGCGTTGGCGTCGGTCGCCGTAGCCACCGCTACGCCTCCTTCCTCCGCCTTGAAATAAGAAAATTTATCCTGCAAGATTGTTTCAAGAATCAACTTGTCGGCACACTAGTTCTCTGCGGTAACACAAAAATCCCGCTCACAGTTGTGTCTTACTGTGAGCGGGATTTCACATTTTAAAAGAAGGAGTGCCGGATCTTGCGATCCGGCAAGTATGAAAAAGAAAAAGTTTTATTATAAATAAAGCGTTTGCTTTATTTGCTTATTAATATACAGGGAAAATGTGTGCAAAATGTGATGGACTGTTGAAGAAATTGTGATTAAATTCTAAAAAACTTATAAAAAAAAGAAAAAGACCTGAAAAGGTCTGTAAAAAGAAGGAGGGCCGGACCTTACGGTCCGGCATAAGTATGAAAAAGAAAAAAGTTAAAAATCTATGTGAAAAAGCATTTGCAACCTGTCTGTAAAGCATTTGCTTTATTTGCTTATTAATATACAGGGAATTTGTGAGCAAAATGTGATGGACTGTTGAAAAAAACGTGATTAAATTCTAAAAAACTTATAAATTGGAAGTAAGATTACTGTTCACACACCACTATTCCGCGAGGTGTTTTGGCATGAATATGCCAAAATCCCGAGACATACAAGCCAAAATTCCATTGCCGCAGGCAATCTGGAATGAATTTTGGCTACGTTACTGTGAACGGAGTGAACAATAACGTAGGAAGAAAACACAAGGTGGAAAACTGAAAATAAGCATTGTAAAAATCCGAACTGTAATTTATAATAAAATTCAATGGTAACGGTTCAATATCTTTACAGTTACAAATAATGAGAAACAAGGAGGAAAACATGAAAAGAGAAACAGTCGTCGTACTGGATTTCGGCGGTCAGTACAATCAGCTGGTTGCCAGACGTGTGAGAGAATGTAACGTATACTGCGAAATCTATTCATACAAGACCGATCTTGAGAAAATCAAGGCAATGAATCCTAAGGGAATCATCCTTACCGGTGGTCCGAACAGCTGCTATGAGGCAGATTCACCTACATGCAATAAAGAATTATTTGAGCTTGGTATTCCTGTTCTGGGACTCTGCTATGGCGCACAGCTTATGATGCATGTTCTGGGCGGAAAAGTTGAGAAAGCAGATGTGAGCGAATATGGAAAGACAGAGGTTCTGGTAGATAAGACAGATTCTAAAATCTTCAAAGACGTATCTGACAAAACAATCTGCTGGATGAGCCACACAGATTATATTTCTCAGGTTGCACCAGGATTTGAGATTGCTGCTCATACAGCAGACTGTCCGGTAGCAACTGCACAGAATGAGGAGAAGAAGCTGTATGCGATCCAGTTCCATCCGGAAGTGCTTCATACAGTAGAAGGAAAGAAGATGCTTTCCAACTTCGTACTTGGTGTATGCGGATGTGCCGGAGACTGGAAAATGGATGCCTTTGTTGAGCACACTATCAGAGAAATCCGCGAGAAGGTCGGGGATGGAAAAGTTCTTCTTGCCCTGTCAGGTGGTGTTGACTCTTCCGTTGCAGCAGGACTTCTTTCCAGAGCAATCGGCAAGCAGCTTACCTGTGTATTTGTAGATCATGGTCTTCTTCGTAAAGATGAGGGAGATGAGGTTGAGGGTGTATTCGGACCAAACGGTCAGTTTGACCTGAACTTTATTCGCGTCAATGCACAGCAGAGATATTATGACAAGCTGGCAGGTGTTACAGAGCCTGAAGCAAAACGTAAGATCATCGGTGAAGAATTTATCCGTATTTTTGAAGAAGAGGCCAAGAAGATTGGTGCGGTAGATTTCCTGGCACAGGGAACTATTTATCCGGATGTTGTAGAGAGTGGTCTGGGCGGAGAGTCCGCAGTGATCAAATCTCACCACAATGTAGGCGGACTTCCGGATTTCGTTGATTTCAAGGAAATCATCGAACCGCTCCGCGACCTTTTCAAGGATGAGGTTCGTAAAGCAGGTCTGGAGCTTGGAATTCCGGAGAGACTGGTATTCCGTCAGC
>UMCM01057131.1_pt1 | contig 15818 bp, 10 predicted proteins | sample 1964231 | NCBI WGS metagenome assembly UMCM01 (sample SAMEA4835968, study PRJEB28245) | human gut metagenome | biome: gut microbiome; material: fecal sample | place: Denmark | collected 2008
GGAAACGGCTTGTGAAAATAGGTAGTCGCCGACTTGAATGGAAAGTCCTGAGAGATTTCTCTCAGGACTTTTTTGTTGCGTCTGTAAAATAACGGAGAAATTCTTTGTGGAAAGTGCTGCGGGCGGGATGCTTGACAGAACGATCGCATCGGCATACATTGAGAGTGTGATAGACGGAAAAGGCAGGATGGGTGGCGTATGAATAAATCGGAAAGGAAACGGATGCTTTGTGTCTCGCTTGCGGCGGGCGCGATACTTCTATGTGGCGTGCTGCTCGTTCTGCTGATGCGTTATCAGCGCACTTCTACAGTCCGCCCACAAGACCAATATGCGGGGCAGATTCCGGATTTTTACAGCACGGTGGATGCAGACGGCGATGGTGTGGATGACCAGACAGATGTGCTCGACAATGCGCTGGCCTATGTGGATACCCGTCCAAAATACAAGAGCCATTATTATCAGACCGGATATCCGGACGATGGCTATGGCGTGTGTACCGATGTGGTGGCTTTTGCGCTAAAAAATGCCGGATATGATCTGCAGGCGCTGGTGGACGCCGATATCCGGGAGCATCCGCAATGGTATGACATTCGGCAGCCGGATGCCAACATTGATTTTCGCCGGGTGAAAAATCTGAAGGTGTTCTTTTCACACACAGCGGTTGCCCTGACCACAGAGGTCTCGGAAACAGAAGAATGGCAGGGCGGGGATCTTGTGATCTTTGAAAACCATGTCGGCATCGTGTCCGACCGGAGAAATAAAAACGGAGTGCCCTACATTATTCACCACAATGACCCCTGGCAGGCGGCTTACGAACAGGACATTCTGGAGAAACGCACCGACATCGTGGGCCATTACCGGATCTCGGAATAATACGCCAAAAGCGGCCCCGCCGCGTTGTGGATGCAACGTGACGGGGCCGCTTTGCGATATAATAATGGAGAAGAAACCGAAGAAAATTCCGATTATTCCAGACCGGCCATCTGCTTGATGGCCTTCATGGCGAAGGTCAGGGTGCGGCCCATGGCAACACCGGCCATCAGGCAGGGATAGTTGTTGGCGAAGAAGCTGCCGGACATATCACCAGTGATGTAGAGGCCTGCCATGGGCTGGTTGTTGGTGTCCAGGGCCTGGCCCTTTTCGTTGATGGCAATGCCCTGCTCGGTGGTCAGCAGAGAGGCGCCCAGCCAGCAGCCATAGAAGGGAGCGGTGCGGATGGCGCTCAGACGGTAAGCAGGCTTGCCGAAGTCCTCGTCGTTCTGCTTGTCGTACAGCTCGTTGTAGCGCTCCACGGTAGCCAGGAAGGTGTCCTTGGCAGCACCGGTAAAGCCCATCTTGTCGGCCAGCTCGTCCAGCGTATCGCACTTGAACATCAGACCTGCTTCGATGTGCTTCTCCATGGTAGAAGTGACCATCTGAGGCATATTACGAGACATGGCAGAGCAGCCGATGGTGTGGAAGCGCTCAATGTCCTCGGCAAAGTTTGCGTCGTGGATCTGCGCATAGACGCGGCCCGGCTGGTGAGAAGCGGCATAGACGATGTCGTTGTAGGGGCAGCTCTCGTTGGCGAAGCGCTCACCGTTGCGGTTGACCTTCAGGAACGGCTGGGTGCCGGTGTTGTACTGGCTGACGGTGCCGGGGAAAGCCTTGCCGCCAAAGGCACTCTCGCTGTCCACATAACCGGCATCCACGCCGGGAGCCACGATGCCGCGGTCAAACAGCATGGGAGCGGATTCCTTGTCCAGGTTGGCACCGGCCCACACAGCAGCGCGGATGCCGTAGCCCTTGGTGGCGGGGGAGTAAGAGCAGGCAGTGGTGACGCTGGTGCCCAGAGGATCCAGCTGCTCCATCATGTACGGGTTGCCGGCGTAGCCGCCGCAGGCCAGCAGAACGCCCTTGGCTGCGTTGTAGCGGATGAAGTGGTCGTCGTCCATGTTCTGAGCGATGACGCCGGTGATGCGGCCGGAGTCGTCTTTCTCCAGCTTGGCCAGGCTGACCTTGAAGTCCACATCGTAGCCCAGCTCGCGGATGTAGTCCAGCAGCAGCTCGTTGCGGGGCTTGCCGGACTGGTTCTCGCTGGCCATGTAGTTGTGCTCTTCCACGGGGAAGAGGTAGTCGGTGTTGTGCTCGGCGTTCTCGGCGGGCCAGGCAGCCTCGGAACCGGAAGTGAAGTCGCACTCCCAGCCGTACTTGTCTTCCAGGATGCTCCGCATAAAGTCGTGCATAGCGGCAGACTCGTTGATCCAGGTCTTGACAACGCGCTGGTCGCACTTGCCGGAAGCGTAGCGGGAGATCTCGCTCAGCAGCTTGGCACGGTCAAAGGGCTCCTCACCGGCAGCCTTGGCTGCGGCGGAGTCGATGGCACCGTACCAGTGGCGGGTGTCCTGCACGTTGCCGTTCTGCTCGATGATGCGGAAGTTCAGGCCGTTGGCGGCTGCATAGGCAGCGGCAAACATGCCGCCGTTGCCGGCGCCCACGATGAGGATGTCGGTGTCCACCGTCTCGGTGATGGCAGCCTCGTCGATGTCGGGCTCGGTGCCCAGCCAGTCGTTCTCATCGCCGGTGGGCAGCTGAACGGAGGACACAACGGCCTCGCCCTTGGCCTGTGCATAGCAGCTCTTGGCAGCCTTCATGACGGCCTCGGAGGTGATGGTGGAGCCGGACACGCCGTCGATCTCGGCAGAACCGGCAGCCAGCAGCTGATCGCGCAGCTCGTCGGCGGCAGCAGCACCGATGGAAGCGGTCTCGCCGGAGGTGTCCACGACCACGTCGGTCACGGCGCTGTCGGAGAAGGTCATGGTGACCTTGACGGTGGAGGAAATGCCCTCGGCAGTGCCCTCATAGGTGCCGGGGATGTAGGTGCCGGTTGCACCGGAAGCGGCAGCGCTGCCGGAAGCAGCGGTGGAGGTGGAGCCGGAGGCTGCATTGCAGGCAGCCAGAGCACCGGCGGTGACACCGCTCATGGCGGCGGCAGCGGCGATCTTCAGAAAGCCTTTGCGGGAGATCTTGTTCATAGTGGTTTCCTTCTCTTTCTCTTCTTGTGTCTCTTTGTGATTTTTGGCCCTGCTCTGTGGAAAAATCTGCACAGAACCAACAAAAACAGTTTAGCATACCTGTGAAAAGTATGTCAATCAATTTGGGGGCACGGAACGCCTTAAACTTTGTTAAACATTTGGCGCAGGTATGGCCCGGTCAATGGAGAAAAATGCAGGCGCTGCGGGGATTTTTGCCAAAAACAATGCACGGAAACATTGCGCAGGTGTTGCGGTTATGTTACAATTGAGTTGCACACAGAAGTCGGCCAGCCACGACCGGCAGAACGGCAGCAAACGCTGTCACGGAAAGGGAGATTTTGGTATGAAGGTGGCAATGATCGGGCACAAGGACTTCCCGTCCCGTTCGGGTGGTGTGGAAGTCATGGTCGGCGGGCTGGCAACCAGCCTGGTCCGGCGCGGTTATGAGGTCACGGTGTACAACCGCGGCCTGCAGAAGGGGCACAATGTTTACACGACCGAGGGCGTGCAGGCCCGCCGCATCTTTACCTTTCAGAAGGCGTCGCTGAATGCCATGGTCTATTCGTTCCTGGCCACCTTTGACGCCCTGACGCGGGACTGCGATGTGATCCACTACCACGCCATCGGCCCATCGGTGCCGCTGGTGATCGCCAAGCTGTTCGGCAAGCACACGGTGTGCACCGTGCACGGGCTGAACTGGAAGGTGGACAAGTGGGGCGGCTTTGCCAGCGCCTACCTGAGGCTGGGCGAGCGGGTGGCCGCAAAGTATGCGGATGATCTGGTGGTGCTGTCGGAGAGCGAGTGGAACTATTTTCAGGAGAAGTACGATCGTACCGCCATCCTCATCCCCAATGCGGTGCAGATGCGCCAGCCGCTGCCCTGCAACCTGATTCGCGAAAAATACGGGCTGGAAGCCGGGAGCTACATTCTGTATGTGGGCCGCATCTCGCCGGAAAAGGGCCCGCTGGACCTGGTGGAGGGCTATCTGAAAGCCCACACGGACAAAAAACTGGTGCTGGCCGGCCCCTTTGCGGAGACCGAGTACTGCACCACGGTGCGGGAGAAGATCGCGGGCAACCCCAACATCGTCACGACGGGCTATGTGGTGGGCGACGCGCTGCTGGAGCTGTACAGCAACTGCGCCCTGTTCGTGCTGCCCAGCCACACCGAGGGCCTTTCGCTTTCGCTGCTGGAGGCGCTGTCGCTGGGGGTGAAGTGCCTCGTGAGCGACATCCCGGAGAACACCACGGTGACCGCCGACTACGGCACCGAGTTCCGCACCGAGGACACCGACAGTCTGGCCCGGGCACTGGAGCGGGACACCGCCCGGCCCCTCACGCCGGAACAGCGCGAGGCACAGGTGGACTATGTGCGCACCAACTTTGATTATGATGTCATGCTGGATCGGTACGAGGAAGTGTATCACCATGTGATCGGTGACCCGCTCAAGGAGATACCTTCGCAGGCCAAGGCACACCGCAAGGCCGCAGCCGCCCAGGGAGGCGCAGCATGATAAAGGAAGAACAGAACCCGGTCGGGCCGGTGCTGACCGCGGCCGAAAGCCGCCGCCGGGTGCTGCACAACATGTGCTCGTCGCTGTTGTACAACCTGTCGGTGATCCTGTTCGGCCTGCTGCTGCCGCGGCTGTACCTCACCAGCTTCGGTTCGGAGCTCAACGGTCTGGACAGCACCATCAAGCAGATCTTTTCCTGTCTGACTCTGCTGGAAGCGGGCGTGGGCCTGGCCTCGCAGCAGGCCTATTACCTTCCGGTGGCCGTGGGCGACCGGAAAGCCATCAACGGCATTTTTTCGGCCACGCATCACTATTACCGCCGCACCGGTATCGTGTATCTGCTGGTCACGGTGGTGTTTGCGCTGCTGTACCCCCTGTGCATCAACACAGTGCTGTCCTACGGTACCGTGAGCCTGATCGTGGTGTTCTACGGCATCCCGGGCATCGTGAGCTATCTGGTGCAGGGCAAATACCGCTCCTTTATGGAAGTGGAAGGCAAAAACTATGTGATCACCTACATCACCACGGCCACCATGGCGGCGGGCAACCTGCTGCGCATGCTGGCGCTGCTGTTTACCCGCAGCATCCTGTTGGTGCAGGTGACCTACTGCGTGCCTTCGGTGTTCCAGGTGCTGGTGCTTACGGCCTATATGCGCAAAAACTATCCGTGGCTCAACGCGCACGATACCCCCAATCTGGAGGCGCTGGCCCAGCGCGGCTCGGTGCTGGTGCATCAGCTCACGAGCATCGTGTTCAACAACACCGACACGATCCTGATCTCCAGCCTGTGCGGTCTGGCGTCGGCCAGTGTGTACACCATTTATATGCTGTTTTTCTCCAACATCGAAAAGCTGTTCTACTCGATCGTCAACAGCATCAGTTTTCGGCTGGGGCAGCTGTTCTATGTGGAGCCGGAAAAGTTCAAGCGGCTGTACCGGCTGTACGATGCCCTTTACCTTTCCGCGGCCTTTGCACTGTTCACGACCGTGGCGGTGTTCCTGATGCCCATCATCGCGCTGTATACGTCCGGTGTGACCGATGCCGAGTACCTTGACACCCGCCTGCTGGTACTGTTTACGGCGGTGGAGCTGCTGTCCAGCGCCAAGCAGCCGTCGGGGATGCTGCTGAACATCAGCGGCCGCTTTGAAGAGACCCGGCAGCAGGCCCTGATCGAGATGGGCATCAACCTGCTGGTGTCGGTGATGTCGGTGCTGCGGTTCGGCATCGCGGGCTGCCTGTTCGGCACGCTGGCGGCGCACCTGTACCGCTATACGGCGTTGATCCTTTTTACCCGGACCAAAGTGCTGGGAGAGTCGCCGGTGGGCGATTTTGTGCGGCTGGGCGTCAACGGGCTGCTCTGCTTTGTGCTGCTGTACCTGCTGGGATTTGACCGCTGCTATGGCGGCGGCTACCTGATGGTGTGCCTGAAGGGTGCGTTGTTCGGGCTGTGGGTGCTGCCGCTGTTCCTTGTGGTGAACGCGGTGCTGGACTGGCGCAATGTGGACACCCTGCGCGGGCTGCTGCACACGCTTACGATCAAAAAAGGAGCGACGGAGGAAAAACACGATGCGGAATGAAGAAGCGATGTGCGAGGGCCTGCTCTCGGTCGTGATCCCGGTGTACAACATCCGGGACTATGTGGAGCGCTGTGTCCGCTCGGTGCTGGCGCAGCCGGATGTGCCGCTGGAAGTGCTCATCGTGGATGACGGCAGCACCGATGACAGCGGCGCGGTGTGTGACGCACTGGCGGCGGAGGACAGCCGAGTCACAGTGTTCCACAAGCCCAACGGCGGCCTGTCGGACGCCCGCAATTACGGGCTGTGCCATGCACAGGGCGAGTATATCCTGTTCATGGACGGTGATGACTGGCTGGCAGAGAACGTTTGCCCCGGCCTGCTGCAGATGGCGCTGCAGGACCGGGCCGATGTGGTCATCGGCAAGGTGCATTTTCTGCGCGAGGAACCGGTGATGACCCGCTGGGAAGAAGCGGTGGAAAAAAACTTCACCTTTCACACAGTTTACACCGGTAAGGAGTATCTTTTGAAATGCCTGCAGACCGGTGGCCTGCGGGTGGAAGTGGGGCGGCACCTGTATCGCACCGGCTTTTTGCGGGCGAACGGCCTGCAGTTCTGCAAGGGCATCCTGCACGAGGACGAAGAGTTCACGCCGCGGGTGCTGCTGCAGGCGCAGCGGGTGGTGCTGACCGGGCAGGGGATCTACTATTACGATAACTGCCGCGCCGGTTCCATCACGCACGCGGAAGGATTGAGCACCCGCCGTGTTCAGGACCGGCTGCGCATCTACGACAGTCTGGCGGAGATCTACCGTACGGTGACCCCGCGGGCGCTGCGCCGCCGCCTGCAGGATGACCTGTGCTGGAAGTATCTGGACTGCGCGGCGCGGTTCGATTGCAGGACTCTGCCGGGCTACCGCCCGCAGCGGCTGCGGATGCTGCAGTTTGCCTGCACGCCCCGCCGCCGGGCCAAGGCAGCGCTGTTTGCCCTCTCGCCGGAGCTGTTCCGGCGGGTGATGAATCATTGACCCATTGACGAGGAAAGGCAGAAGAGCATGGCGCAACATGCAAGAATAAAACGAACGCCCCCGCCGGACGGCGCACGCCGCCGATGGTGGCAGAACCGGCTGCTGCAGCTGCTGGCGGCTTTTGTGCTGCTGTGCGGCGTGGCAGCTGCCGGACTGAAACTGTACACGGATTATACGAATAGTCATTTTCAGGTGACCTTTTACCGGGTGACCTCCAGCCATGTGTCGGAAAAGCTGCGGGTCCTGTTTTTGTCGGACCTGCACCTGCGGGAATACGGCGAGCACAACGAGGAACTGATCCAGACCGTGCAGGAGCTGGACCCGGACCTGATCCTGCTGGGCGGTGACCTTGTCACCTTCCCGAACCCGGAGTATGAGAATATGCTTTCGCTGTGCCGCAGCCTTGCCGATGTGGCCCCGCTGTACGGGGTGCTGGGCAACCACGAAAGCGAGATGATCTACGGCGGGGTGGATGACCAGCTGGCCGAAAAATTTTCGGAGGCCGGGGTGCAGCTGCTGCGCAATGAGACCCGCACCATCCAGATCGGGGAAAACAACGTGGAGCTCATCGGGCTGGAAGGTGCCCTGAAGGACTTTTACAAATACGGTGCCAGCGACTGTGTGGAGAGCCTGAGCCGCCAGTACGACACCTTCCGCATCTGCATCAACCATGTGCCCATGGCCTTTGTGGACCACATGCAGGATGCGCCCTTTGACCTGGCGCTGGCCGGGCACACCCACGGCGGCCTGATCCGCCTGCCGGTGCTGGGGCGGCTGTACACCGCAGAGGAGGGGCTGTTCCCGGAGTATGCGGGCGGCATGTACCAGCTGGACAGCGGGGCACCCCTCATCGTGGGCTGCGGCCTGGGCGACTCCAACCAGATCCCCCGCGTATACAATCCGCCGGAGCTGGTTCTGGTGGATGTGAACTGGTACTGAGATGAACGGACTTGAAAGGAGGCCCGGAGACGTGGTGACAAAGATCAAGCAGATCTTCAAACAGGCTGTGCTGCGCTTCTGGAGCCTGCGGGTGCCGTTGATCGTGGTGTGCATCCTGCTCGCGGCACTGCGGTGCACCGCACAATATCAGGACAGCAGCCGGGTGGCCTCGGCCCAGATGACCCTGAACTACTCCGAGGCATCGCAGGGGCTCAACCCCAACCGCACCCGGTTTACGACTACCGACCTGACCTCCGACGAGGTGCTGCAGAGCACCCTGTACAACGCCGGACTGGAAGGTCAGATGACGGTGGAACAGCTGCGCAAGGCCATTACGGTGGAACCCACCGATGTGACCAACGTGAGCAGCTCGGAAAACTACATCACCACCAGCTGCAGCATCAGCCTGCAGCTGGAAGAACCCTGCCAGCACCTGACCGCAGCCACGCTGCTCCGGATCTTCTGCGGCAGTTACAAGGATTATTTCATGGAGCACTACGGCGAGAACCAGAGCGTGTTCTCCAGCACCATGCCGGATTACTTTGACACCGAGCCGTATCTGCGCCTCAAGAGCCTGACGCTGCGGGCCAACCAGCTGGACCGCTACCTCACGGCCCGTGTCAGCGAGAACAAGAGCTATCAGGACGCCACCACCGGCAACACCTTCCTGAGCCTGTCCAAGCAGATCCAGAACGTGATCAACTACGAGATCCCGCGCATCCAGGCCTATATCCTGCGGGGCGGCCTGTCGGCGGACGTTTCTTCCCTGACGGCCATGCTGCAATACAAGCTGCAGATCGAGCAGCTGGACTATCAGGAGCAGATGGCCTACTACAACTCCGACAATCTGGGCATTGGCCTGTACGATGAGAGCATGAGCGCCATCGTCATGATCCCCACGCTGGACGAGAACAGCGAGTTCTATATGTCCCGCACCAAAACGGCGCTGGACACCATGGCCAGCGACGCCGACGGTGCCCTGGCGGAGGCGACCTCCCATCAGGATGTGATCACCACCACCCAGTATGTGGTGCAGCAAATGCAGACCATGAGCGACCCGGCGGGTCTGACCACGGTGAACGCCATGCTGCAGGAACTGGAAACCACCATGGATCAGATCCAGCAGGCACTGCGGGTGACGGATGCCTCCTATATCATCTATAAGACCCAGAACTACCTGGTGTTCAACTATGCGGCCGGCTCCTTTGTGCAGCAGATCGGCCTCAAGCGGGTGATCGTGGAAATGGCAGTCTTTGTGGTGCTGTGCTTCGGCCTGTGCATGGTGCGCACCGCCCGGCAGATCCGGAAGGAGGAACAGCGTTGAAAAAGTTTGATATCCTGCGCTACCTCCAGCGGTTCTTTGCACTGGTGCTGGCCGTGACCATGGCGGGCACAGTGGTGGTGTACTGGTACTGCAAGAACAACCAGACCTACACCGCCAGTGTGAACATCAAGTACCTGCACGACGGCATCAAGGACGGCTTTGCCCCGGACGGCACCGCCATGAACGTGGACGAGATCTATTCTTCCAAGGTCATCTCGCAGGCCATGGAGAGCCTTGGGCTGCAAAGCGGCATCAACCTTGTGCGCTCCCACTGCACGGTGGAAGAGCTGATCCCGGACGACCAGAAGGCCCTGCAGGAAGCTCTCATCGACAAGGGGGAAGAGTCTACCTACTTCCCGGACGAATACAAGGTGACACTGGTGGTGGACGGCAGCCTGGGTGCGAGCTACGCCCGCCGGGTGCTGGATGCCATCGTCAGCAGCTATTCCACCATCTACACGGAGGAATATGTGGAGCTGCCCCTGACCATGAACCCCTCCAGCGGCCTGCTGAACAGCGGCTACGACTATTACGAGTGCGTGGACGTGCTGTCGGCCGACACCACCGAAGTGCTGAACTATCTGGAGGATAAAAAGACAAACTATCCCAACTTCCGCTCTTCGGTCACGGGTTATTCCTACGAGGACCTGTACGACATCTATAAGATGCTGTACGACTACGAGATCCCGTCGCTGTACGCGAATGTGATGACCGGGCCGCAGGTGCGCAACGCCGACAAGCTGTGCCGCAACCTGACCCAGAGCATCGAGAGCAGCGTGCAGAACGAGCAGGTGTATCAGGAGCGGGAAGCCTACCTCAGCGGCCTGATCCAGAACTACTCGGAGAAGAACCGCGACCTGATCAACTACCATTACCACAACGACGCCAATGACAGCGGCACCGACTACATCCTGAAGAACGTAGAGGCCTACGATGACAACCAGAGCAAGCAGATCACCTACGATTCGCTGATTTTGGAGTATGTGGAGATCGACAAGACCCTGCGCAGCAGCGCCATCCGCCGGGCCTACACCCAGCAGCTGCTGGACACCTTCCAGGCAGCCGGCGGGGTGGGCGGCGATGAGGCCTCCCATGCCGCGATCGAGTCGGAGATCAACAAGTACGAGCAAACGCTGGTGGACTACTACCAGATCGTGAACCAGACCAGCATGGAGCACAACCGCTCCCTGAGCGCGGACTATCTGCAGACCACCAGCTCCACCAGAGTGTGGCCCAGCATCAACACCAAGCTGTATCTGGCCATCGGCTTTGTATTCTTCTTCCTCGTGGGCTGCGCACTGGCCGTTGTGGTGGGCCGTTCCCGCGACTTTGTGGAATACTTTATGTATGTGGACAAAAAGACCGGCCTGCCCAACCGCGACCGTGTGGATGCCATGATGGCACGGCTGGAAAAGCAGGGCCTGCTGCCCAGCCACTTTACCTGCATGTGCTTCCAGTTTACCAGCCTGAACCATCTCTCGCGGGAGTATGGTTACTCGGTGGGCAACCATGTCCTGCGGGACTTTGCCGGGCTGGTGGCGGCCCTTGGCACCGAGGAGAGTTTCATCGGTTCCAACGGTGCGGGCCAGATCGTGGGCTTCTTCCGGGAATGCAACGCCGTCAAGGCGGAGGCCATTCTGGAAGTGCTGGACGAGCAGATCCAGGAGTACAACAGCCTGAACCCGGATTACGCCATCGAGTACAGGGCAACCAGTGCCACCTCGGATGACGAAAAGGAATTCAACATCCGGGATCTGCTGCGCTGCGCATTCAAGAAGCTGCGGGTTGCCAATAAGCCGCAGCCGGAGACCGCACACGAGACGGTGTAAAAAAGATAAGGAGGCGGCAGTCATGCTGCAGAATCAACGGGCCTGCCAGCTCGTCCGTTCCAAAACCGGCTGTGAGCCGCTGGCACTTGCCGTGGCGTGGGGTGCCCGCACGGCGGGCCGCTGTGCCGCCGGGGTGCTGGGAGCCGTGAAGCATCAGCGCTTTTCCGACCAGCAGCTGGAGACCTTTGCCGCCCGCGCGCCGGGCATCTGCCCGAAGCCGGTGTGCGATGCCGGGGAGCCCTGCCTGCTGCCGCCGCAGGACGATGCGGTGGATGTGTCGGTGATCGTGCCGGTGCACAACGGGGAGCGCTTTTTGCGCGCCTGTCTGGACAGCATCCTGCACCAGAACACCACTCGCCGCCTGCAGGTGCTGGCGGTGGAGGACGGCTCCACCGACGGCAGCGGGGCCATTCTGGCCGAGTACGCCCGGCAGGGAGGGGTCACCGTGCTGCACCCGGAGCAGGGCGGCAGCGCGGCCCGCGCCCGCAACACCGGTCTGGCCCGGGCGGTGGGCCGCTGGGTCCTGTTTGTGGATTGCGATGACTGCCTGCTGCCGGACGCAGTGGAGACGCTGCTGGCGGCGCAGGCGCGCACCGGGGCGGATATCGTGCAGGGCGGCTGGCAGTATTGCGACGAAGCCGACACCCGCGGTGCGGTGCAGCAGTACGCAGAAGCGTGCTACACCGGCCCCCGGCGGCTGGATGTGGTGGAGCTGCCCGGCACTCCCTGGGGCAAGCTGTACCGCCGGACCCTGTTTGAACGGGTACGGTTCCCTTCCGGGTACACCTGTTTTGAGGATGCCATGATCCATTTCTGGGTCTTTCCGCGGGCGAAGTGCATTGCTTCGACAAAACCTGTGGTATATTTGTGGCGCAAAAATACAATGGGGCTCACCGCGACCTCCCAGAATACGGCCAAAGCATTGCAGGCCTACTGGGTGGCTGAAGAAATGCTGGACGGTGCGGTGCGTCTGGGCCTGCCGCAGGATGCGCTGTTTGCCTGCAACCTGATCCTGCAGCTGGCCAATTACTGCTATGTGTGTGTGGCCGGTCTGCCGGAGGCGGACCGGCAGACGGCCTTTGCCTGCTGCTGCCTGCTGTACCGCCGGTGGGCAACGAAGCTGCCGGATCCCCGGACGCTGCCCTATGCCGTGCGGCTGGCGCAGCGGGCGCTGGAACAGGCGGACTATGGGCTATGGCAGCTGCAGGGCAGACTGTTCCAGCTGATCAACTGACCGGTTTACACCGGCACGGAAAGCGAGGTGGACCGCGTGCAGGATGTTTCCAAGATCCTGACCCGGAAATATTACGGCAAAAAAGACCCGTTCCGCAGCCGGGAGTTCCGCCAGCCCCGCTGGATGGAACTGCTGGCGGTGCTGCTGTTCACCGTGTCCGGGCTGGGCGAAGGCAAAAGCATCAATGTGGTGCTGGGCGGTCTGCCCAAGGCGGTGACGCTGGCCTTTGTGGGGCTGGCCGGGCTGGAATTTTTCATCCGGGGCGATTTTGACCGGTTGAAAAAACTGGCCGGGCCGTCCGGGCTGTACATCCTGTATCTGGCGGTGCTTGCCGCCTGGTCCATGTTCATCTGGGTGCGCAACTTCACGGCCTTTGCCTCCATCACCCGCGGCGTGGAAAAGATCCTGTATCAGAGCATCGCCACGGTGGTGGCCATCTGCTGCGTGTACCTGTACGGGCGGTTCAGCATCGACCTGTTCACCATCGGCATCTGCTGCGCAAACCTCCTTATCCTGTTCAGCGAGGTGCCCACCTATGGTGTGGGCGAGAGCGTGAGCTCCCTGCTCACCAGCATCCTGTCGCTGGGCAACAACACCTATGGCTATGCCGAGCGGCTGGAGATCCACGAGGTGACCTTTCTGGAGGGCATCTTTGTGCTGTACTACCTGTTCTTTTCGCCAAAAGAAACCAAGCAGCAGCGCACCCGCAACTGGGTGCTGGCGGGCTGCTCCTTCTTTTTTGTACTGGCGGGCATGAAGCGCATCCTGCTGCCGGCGCTGGTGGTCTCGGCCTTTTACATCTGGGTGCTGCGCCGCAGCCATGCCAAGGAAAAGCTGATCATGCTCACCGGCGTGGCCTGGGTGACCCTGTTCTGGGTGTATCTGTATCTGGTGCACACCGGGGCCATCTCCCGGCTGCTGAACGCTGTGGGCATCAACATGATGGGCCGCGATTACATCTGGAGCCTGGCCAAACCCTATTATCAGTTCTCGCCCACCTTCATCGGGCTGGGGTTCGAGGCGGTGGACGCCATGGTCACCCGCTTTTATGAGATCGGCCTCATTGATGTGGCCTACCCGCTGCATAACGATATCCTCAAGGTGTTCGTGGAGCTGGGGTTTCCGGGGCTGTGCTTCTGGTGCGCGTTCCTGTACCTGATCCTGCCCTGGTTCTGGACCAAACGCTACGGGCCCGAGGCCGGCATCCTGTATTTTGCCATCCTCAACCCGCTGTCCATGACCTACCTCACCGACAACACGGCCTTTTATTTCTGGTGCACCATGGGTCTGCGCATGATCCCGCTGGCGGTCTGCTGCTTTGCAAAGCCGACGAAGGACCCTGCCGCCCAAAAACAGACATGGCAGCCGCCCTCGGCGCAGGAGGTGCAGCGGCGCATCCGGGCACAGTACCGGGAGAAAGGAAGTTCTTCATGATCCACATCCTGCAGTCGGTCAGCAACATGGACCGGGGCGGCATCGAGTCGATGCTGATGAACTATTACCGGCATCTGGACCGCACGCGGTTCCAGTTCGATTTTCTGGTCAACAAGAAAAAGCCCGGCTTTTTTGATGACGAGATCCGCGCACTGGGCGGGCGCATCTTCCAGAGCCCGGGCGTAGCCCCGCAGAGCTACCCGGCCTACCTGCGCTCTATGCAGCAGCTGCTGGCCCAGCACCCGGAGATCAAGGTGCTGCACGCCCACAACGAGGCCATGCAGCTTTTTGCGCTGGAAGGCGCTAAAAAGGCGGGCCTGCCGGTGCGCATCGCCCACGCCCACAACACTCGTCTGCCCAAGGACGCCAAGCTGCCGATCAAATGGTTCTGCAAACAGTTCATTCCCGGCGCGGCCACCGATTACTGGGCCTGCGGGCGGGAGGCCGGCATCTACTACTTTGGACAGAGCGCGTGGGATGCCCGGGGCGTGACCCTGCGCAACGCCATCGACCTGGACCGCTTTGGCTACCGGCCACAGGTGCGGGCAAAGCTGCGGGCAGAATATGGCCTGAACGATAAGCTGGTGGTGGGCTGTGTGGCCCGCCTGATGGCGCAGAAGAACCACACCCGCCTGCTGGACATCTTTGCGGCCCTGAAAAAGGTGCGGCCGGACAGCTGCCTGCTGCTGGTGGGCGAGGGCGAGCTGCGGGCCGAGCTGGAAGCCAAGGCCGCCCGGCTGGGCATTGCGCAGGATGTGAAGTTCCTGGGCGTGCAGAGCGACACCTCCGTCTGGTATCAGGCCATGGATGTGTTCGTGATGCCCTCGCTGTTTGAGGGCCTGCCCGTGGTGGGCATGGAAGCGCAGGCGTCCGGTCTGCCCTGCGTGTTCTCCACCGGCGTCACCGAGGAAGTCCTGCTGCGGCCGGACAGCTGCCGCATTTCGCTGGAACAGCCGGACGAAGCATGGGCCGCAGTGCTGAAGGATGCGGACCGCAATCTGCCCGACCGTGCGCAGGCGGCGGCACAGGTGCGGGCTGCCGGGTACGACATCCGGCAGGAGACCCTGCGCCTGCAGCAGCTGTACACCGGCCTGATCGCCAAAAGGGGTGCCGCACATGCCTGAGATCAGTATTATTGTTCCGGTTTATAACGTAGAGCAATATCTCCCGGCGGCACTGGACTCTCTGCGGGCCCAGACCTGCCCGGACTGGGAGGCCATTCTGGTGGACGACGGCTCCCCGGACGGCTGCGGGGCGCTGTGTGATGCGGCCGCCCGGCAGGATGCCCGCTTCCGGGTGATCCACCAGAAGAACGCCGGGGTCGGTGCGGCTCGCAATGCCGGGTTGGCTGCAGCCCGCGGCACCTATGTGCAATTCTTGGACAGCGATGACGCACTGGAGCCCCAGATGGTGGAGGTGCTGTGCCGCACGGCCCGGCAGACGGACGCCGACCTGATTATGTTCGGCGGCTATGAGGAGCACTACGCGGCCGACGGCACCCGTACCGGCTGCACCGACATTGCCCCGGTTCTGGAAGGGGTATACCGGGGCGACCCCTGCCCGCAATTGTTCCCGCAGCTGTCGGCCATGTCGCTGGTCACGCGGCAGCTGTTCCGCCGCCGCTGCATCGAAGAGGGCAACTGCCGCTTTACCGATTACAAGATCGCGGAGGACGCCCTGTTTTTCGTGTCCTTTTACCGGCAGCACCTGCACTGTGTGGTGGGCATCCCGGAAAAGCTCTACCGCTATAAGCTGCGTGCCTCGGGGTCGGCCTCCCAGAGCTACCACCCGGAGCGCCTGACGGATAACTTTTACCTCTCGGACGCGGTGGAAGCCGTGGCAAGGGACTGGGGCCTGAACGATGACCCCGCCTGCCGCCGGGCCGTAAACCACAGCCGGGTGCTGGACCTGCAGCTGGGCATCAAGAATGTCTGTCTGGGGCCGCTGAGCTTCCGGCAGCGCACCGCATGGCTGCGGCAGGCGTTGCGCA
>UMCM01020873.1_pt1 | contig 15767 bp, 14 predicted proteins | sample 1964231 | NCBI WGS metagenome assembly UMCM01 (sample SAMEA4835968, study PRJEB28245) | human gut metagenome | biome: gut microbiome; material: fecal sample | place: Denmark | collected 2008
CTTTTCCAAGTGCAATGCATGCTGCCTCAGCTTCATCATCTGGCGCGTCTGCGCAGATCACGCTGTCGCATACCAGCTCGGCGCCATCATTTTTGCAGCTTTCTTCCCAGGTGCGCATCCACTCGCCGTCTCCCCATCCATAGGAACCGAACAGAGCGATTTTCTTTCCGGAGAGTTTGGATTCACATGCGGAGAACATTGGCTCGAACTCGGTATCTTCCAGCTCTTCTGCCCCCATAGCCGGGCATCCGAAAGCGATTGCATCGTATGCATCTACATCATCCGCAGAGAAATCTGCGCAAGTCAGAACAGAAACTTCTGCGCCTGCCTCCTTTGCTCCCTCTGCTACTTTCTGTGCCATCATTTCTGTGTTGCCGGTTCCACTCCAATAAACTACTGCTACTTTGCTCATGTTTCAAATCCTTCTTTCTTTATTTTCTAATTCCGGGGGATTTTTCTTTCCCCGATCCTACTGCCCTTTTTATGGTATGCAGGATTTTATGTTAAACAGCTACGGTGAGCTGTAAAACGCTTCTTCCCTGCTTCCAGAGACGCAGATACACGTTTCTGCATTTCTGATAGCGCTGAAATGTTTTCTGTGCTTCGCACTCATTGCAATAGACCTTCCAGCATCCCTTGCATTTATAATTGTGGCCTTTGTTCTCAATAAAACCGATCACATCACCGAGCGGATAGTCGAGAAACACACCGATCTCATGCGGAAATCCTTCTTTACACTCTGCTACCCGGGTTTTCAGGCGATTCAGTGCATAGGCAATGTCTGTATTTTCATATCCATAGGATTTTAAAAACACTGCATTCTCCGGATTTTCCAGCTCCTTCTGGAGAAGCCCTTCACGGTACACATAGACCAGTGCTCTCGTCTCATGCTCCCGCAATACAAAGATGTGAATTCCTTTTGGTTCCAGACAGGCACTCCAGTATGAAATCTGATCTTCCAGTTCTTCTTTGGATGAAAATGTCATATTACATAAATTTGCGGCTTTGATGGAAGCCAGCGTTGCCGAACAGTGTTCGATCAGAAATCTCTCAATCATGCCTTTTACGTCTCCTTCTTACATTGCTGCTGCGCAGTGCTCATCTAATACCGAGCGAAGTGCGGTGGCACTGCTGGTATGGATTCTTGCGATCGGAATATTGTTTTTCTTTGCTTCCTGGGAAGCAGTGATGACCATTTTGTGGGATACGGTGTTGGTAAAGAGAATCATCAGATCCGGATTCCCGATTTTTTTCTTAACGGAGCCATGCTCTTTCGGGAACACCTTTGCTTTACATCCATAGTCTTTACAGATATCTGTATATTGACACACCATTCTTTCATTTCCACCGATAATTACGACACTCATCTTCTCTACCTGCCTTTCTGTTGTTATCTTATGCTACTTGAAATTAGTTTATTCTAACTCCCGTGTTTTAAGAAAGAATCCCTCTACCGGGATCCCGTATGATTTTTGGTTTTATCCGTTGTACTTTAGTTAGCTACATCTAACTGTTAGGTATATCATACCGTTTTTGTCGGATTTTGTCAAGGATATCCTGCAAATTTTTCCAGCTTTTCTTGAGAAAATTGTATCATTTTCTTTTTCACATCACACTGGTGAAAGAATATTCGCAATGGAAGCAGAGGCTTTCCCTGCTTTTGTTAAAAAGCCGCTGGAATCTTAAGAAGAAGACTCCAGCGGCTTTCCCGTTGCTATTCTGTTCTGTTTTTTATACCGGCTCGTCCAGCAGGTTGCCCATACTCTTTAAGCCAATGTAAAGAGTAGATGTATTGTGAAGCAGTGCGGAAGTGGTTGGCTGTAAAATACCGCCCACGCCGAGCAGAATCAGTCCGGCATTGAACGTAACGATAAAGCGGTAATTCTTATGAATCCGTTTCATCAGACGGTTGCTCAGCATACGAAGCACCAGAATTTCTGCCAGATCGTCTGCGGCAACGGTGATATCCGCGATCTCACGCGCAATCTCTGCGCCCTCGCTGATGGCGATTCCAACGTCTGCGGCAGAAAGTGCCGGTGAATCGTTAATACCGTCACCGATCATAATGACTTTACGTCCCTCTGCTTTTTCTTTCTCCACAAAGTTTGCCTTATCCTCCGGCAGTACCTCAGCATAGTACTCGTCCACGCCGACCTTCTTCGCGATCGCTTTTGCCGTGCGCTCGCTGTCTCCGGTCATCATGACGATCTTTTTCAGACCTGCTTTTTTCAGCTGACGGATAATTTCGGCCGCCTCCGGACGAAGCGGATCCTCAATGCAGATAACTGCTGCAAGTACACCTTCTAAGGCAAGATAGAGATGAGAATACTCCTCCGGCAGATGACGGAACTTCTCTTCCATTCCTTCCGGAATGATACTGTTCTCATCCTCAAATACGAAGTGATAACTTCCAATAATCGCTTTTTCTCCATTGATCGTTGTAGAAATACCGTGTGCAACGATATATTCTACTTTGGAGTGCATCTCCTCGTGATCCAGATGTTTCTCTTTTGCCGCGTCTACTACGGCTTTTGCCATGGAATGCGGAAAATGCTCTTCCAGGCAGGCTGCGATGCGCAGAAGCTCATCCGGGCTCTTTGTTTCGCTGAAGGATACCACCTCTGCTACGGTCGGCTGCGCTTTTGTCAGTGTTCCGGTCTTATCGAAAACGATCGTATCCGCTTCCGCCACAGCCTCCAGGAATTTACCGCCCTTTACGGTGATCTTGTGCTGGTTTGCCTCGCGGATTGCAGAGAGAACGGAAATAGGCATGGCAAGTTTTAACGCACAGGAGAAGTCTACCATCAGAATAGAGAGTGCTTTCGTTGCATTTCTGGTCAGAAGATACGTCAACGCCGTTCCGCCAAGGGAATACGGTACAAGACGGTCTGCCAGATGCTCTGCCTTGCTCTCCAGTCCGGATTTCAGTTTCTCGGACTCTTCGATCATCGCGGTAATCTTCTCGTAACGGCTGGATCCGCCGGTCTGCTTCACAAGAATGGTAAGCTCGCCCTCCTCAAGAACCGTTCCCGCATAGACAACGGAACCTAAGGTACGGCGTACCGGAACAGATTCTCCGGTCAGAGAAGCCTGGTTTACCATACCCTCGCCGTTGGATACCTCGCCGTCGAATGGAATCAGATTTCCCATATGTACGACAATCTCGTCGCCCGCAACAATTTTTTCAGACGGAACGAGAATTTCCTGGCCGTCTTTTTTCAGCCATACCTTTCCGACGTTCAGCGACATGCTGCGTGCCAGATCTCCGACGGATTTTTTATGCGTCCATTCCTCAAGCAGCTCTCCTACGCCGAGCAGGAACATGACAGAGCCTGCGGTTCCATAGTCGCCGCGGAGCATCGAAACACCGATTGCGGTTGCATCAAGAACCGGAACTTCGATCTTTCCCTGTGCCAGTGTCTGGATTCCTTTCCAGATATATTTTACGGAAACAACCGTAGTATAGATGGCACGGATCGGTGCCGGAAGAAGCCATTTTCTTCCAAAGTGGTAAATCACTTTGCTGATCAGCTTTTCCTGATATTCGTTGTTTAACGCTCTGCCGGAGCTCTCAAGCAGTCCGGTCGGCAGCTCTACTTCCTCGTAGTGGAAGAGCTGTATCATCCGAATCACAGCGGCTCGTTCTCCCTCGTAACAGATCACGGCATCGCCGGTTCTGTCATATACCTTCGCGAAAGATACCTGGTTCTGATTCTGCAGATAGTACAGCAGTGTCTCTGCCTGTACGGAGGACATGCGCTTCTGTGCCAGATGGATTCGGATTCTGCCTCTGCTTTCGTGTTTAATATAAAATTTCAAATCTTATGCCTCCTAGAAAAACACCTGCAGAGAATTCTGCAGGCGTTTTGTTTTTTCCGTATGAATACGACGTAAATCAGATGTTGCTGTGTACAGCTTATGCCTCAACCGTATCCTCTGCTTCTGCTTCAACAGCTTCCTCTGCTGTCTCTTCAGCTACATCCTCTACTGCCTCTTCTGCTGCTTCACGCTCTTCGTTGATCTGTTTTGCGTCAGCATAGATGTCCTCCGCATTCTCCTGGATGGTCGTTACCGTATCCATAACAACTTTCTTTGCACGAAGAACAGCTGCGGTGCAGTTGGTGTAAAGTTTTTTCGCATCCTTGCTGGACAGTGCTTTGATACCTGCTGTTCCGAATAATACTCCTGCTGCGAAAAGTCCTGGATGTTTTAAATCTTTGATTGTCATATTACATTTCCTCCTATTGTTAAAATAAATTTTTCCTGAATTTTACATTTTCCCCCGCTGTGGTTCACAGTATAGCACTCACCTGCTCGGTTAGACAATACGTACAGTTCTTTTTGATAATTATTTTCATTAAAACAGGGAAAACGGAAGGAATTTTCACCCGTTTTCCCCGTTTTTCAGCCTTCCACCGCTGAAACAATCACATTTTCAATATCCTGATTCTGAATATAGCCCTTTGCCTTCAGTCCGGATTTCATCACGTCCATCCACATCTCTCCGCTTAAGCGGCAGATGGTATGATCGCTCAGTTCTACGGTACAGCCCTGATCTTTGAAGCATTCTTCTCCACAGGCAATCTTGTAAAAATTTTTGCGGCTGATTGCACCGATGCTCTCCAGTGTATTCACCATGCGATACACCGTAGCAGGCCCGATGCTGCTGTCTTTCTGCAGAGCTTTATAGTAAATTTCTTTACAGCAGGAGCACTCCTCTTCCAGGATAATATCGAGCAGAATCCGTCTCTGTCTGGTTATTCTGCATCCCTGTTCCCGGAGCTTCTGAATAATCAGTTCTCGCTTCATCTGTGTTCTGTGATAATTTCTGGCTTCATGCTTTGTCTGTTCCTGCGGCATACGTTCTACCTCCTGATGATGATTCCTGTCCTGTCAGTCGCAATGTCCCTTGCACTGCCCGCAGTTACCACCACAGCTTCCCTTGCCACTTTTTTTATCTTTAATCATACTGCGTACTGCAAGTCCTACCAGACCAACAACGACTACAAGTGTGATAAAAGTTCCCATAGAAACAACTCCTTTCTTTTCAAAAGAGTCCGCATCCTGCAGCGGATGCCGGATACGGACTCTTCATCAGATACATGTTCTCTATCTGTCACAGCAATTATTTGCTGAACATTTTGTTGGTGGAAACGCTCAGAGTTGCGCTCTCTTTGTAAGGTCTTACCAGCAGATATACAAATCCAATGATGAGCAGAACAGCAACTACCGTTCCGATTCCAAAACCGCCGCCGATGAACAGGTTACCGATCTGATAAATGCACAGGGATACAACATAGGCAAGCAGTGTCTGATATCCGATTGCAGTAAAAAACCATTTGGTATTGTTCATCTCACGTTTGATTGCACCCATTGCTGCGAAGCACGGTGCGCACAGAAGGTTGAATACCAGGAAGGAATAAGCTGCTACCGTAGATAAGCTTCCTGCGAGCTGTCCCCAGATCTCGGCACCGTCTTCTGCAACTTCACCAAAGCCGAACAGGATACCGAAGGTACCAACAACGTTCTCTTTTGCGATCAATCCGGAAACAGCTGCAACAGCCATCTTCCAGTCGCCCCATCCAAGAGGTGCAAACAGAGGAGCGATCACGCTTCCGATGGAAGCCAGGATACTGTCATTTAACTGCTCAGCTTCCAGCATTCCGAAGGATCCGTCAACCCATCCGAAGTTCATCAGGAACCACAGAACGATGGTAGACATCAGGATGATCGTACCGGCTTTTTTGATGAAAGACCAGCCACGCTCCCACATGCTGCGGAGAACGTTGCTTACCGTCGGCCAGTGGTAAGCCGGAAGCTCCATAACAAACGGAGCCGGATCACCGGCGAACAGTTTTGTTTTTTTCAGGATGATACCGGAGCAGATGATTGCTGCGATACCAACGAAGTAAGCACTTGGTGCAACCCAGGAAGCTCCATTAAACAGAGCGCCTGCGATCAGGGCGATGATTGGAAGTTTTGCTCCACAAGGTACAAACGTTGTTGTCATGATGGTCATTTTACGGTCACGGTCATTCTCGATGGTACGGGAAGCCATGATACCAGGAACACCGCAACCACTTCCGATCAGCATCGGAATGAAGGATTTTCCGGAAAGTCCAAATTTACGGAAGATACGGTCCATGATGAATGCAACACGCGCCATGTAACCGCAGGACTCCAGAAATGCCAGGAACAGGAACAGTACCAGCATCTGCGGTACGAATCCAAGTACGGCACCAACACCGGCAACAATACCATCCAGGATCAGACCCTGCAGCCAGTCAGCGCAGTGGATCGCGTTCAGCAGATTTTCAATGGCCGGCGGAATGATCTCTCCAAAGAGTACATCGTTGGTCCAGTCCGTTACAAAAGTACCTACTGTTGTGACAGATACATAATATACAACCCACATAACAACTGCAAAGATCGGAAGTGCCAGCCAGCGGTTAGTTACGATCCGGTCGATCTTATCCGATGTTGTCATGGCGTTTTTCTTGTTCTTTGTGACACAGTCACCGATGATGCTGGAAATATAAACGTAACGCTCGTTTGTAATAATACTCTCGGTATCGTCATCAAATTTGTCTTCCAGCTGTTTGATCTCGGCAGATACATCCGGAACGGATTTCATCTGCTCTGTGATCTTATCATCTTTCTCCAGAAGTTTGATTGCAAAGAAGCGTTTCTGCTCATTTACAATATCACTTCCGAGTTTGCTCTCAACGGTGCGGATGACTGCCTCCACATCCTTGTCAAACTCATGAACCGGTACAGCAGCACCTTTTTTCTGTGCAATCTGCACTGCTTTATCAGCAGCTTCTTTGATTCCGGTTCCTTTCAGAGCAGAGATGGTTACAACTTCACAGCCCAGCTTTTTCGCCAGTTTGTCGATATGTATTTTGTCTCCGTTCTTCTCAACAATATCCATCATGTTGACAGCCATGATCACCGGAATACCAAGTTCCATGATCTGTGTGGACAGATACAGGTTACGCTCAATGTTGGTACCATCTACGATGTTCAGAATCGCATCTGGTCTTTCATTAATCAGGTAATTTCTGGCTACCACTTCCTCCAGTGTATACGGAGATAAAGAATAGATACCCGGAAGGTCCATGATGGTGACATCTTTGTGGCCTTTGAGCTTTCCTTCTTTTTTCTCGACGGTTACACCTGGCCAGTTTCCTACGAACTGGTTGGAGCCTGTCAGTGCATTGAACAATGTTGTCTTACCGCAGTTCGGGTTTCCTGCGAGTGCAATCTTAATTGCCATTTTTCCCATGCCCCTCTTTCTTTGATTTTTACTGATTTTAATAACTTCACAAGCCTTACCAATATTGGCTGCAGCTTGCTTTTGTTAGCATCCGCTAACAAGCAGACAAAAAAATTTACTCTACTTCAATCATTTCGGCATCTGCTTTTCTTAAGGATAATTCGTATCCTCTGACGGTTACTTCGACCGGATCGCCGAGCGGAGCAACTTTGCGCACGAATACGTCAACACCCTTGGTGATTCCCATATCCATGATTCTTCTTTTGACCGGACCGGAACCGTTGAGTTTTACAACTTTAACGGTTTCTCCTACGGAAGTCTCTTTTAAAGTCTTCATCTTCTCTCCTTCTTTCCTATCAAATCAGGATTTTGGCTGCCATATCTTTTCCAACGGCTACCCTGGAATCTTTCACATTCACGATGAGATTGCCGTCGATTTCCGATACGACTGTCACGTTTCCGCCAACGACGAAGCCAAGATTTTCAAGAAATCTTCTGGTCTCTTCTTTTCCGCCAACTTTTCTGATTGTGTAACATTCGCCTGGATTTGCCATCGTTAAAGGCATAGTCAATTACCTCCTGTGTATGATAATGAGTTTCATCTCTATTTCAGTTGTTAGTATATGCTAACGTACGTTAGATGTCAACTGCTTTTTTACTATTTTTTTGTATTTTTTTCTGAAATTTACTCCGTTACTGAGAAAAAGCCTTCGTTAAGGGCCCTGTTTTTTTGAAAAATAAGGCAGAACAGAGAAATTTCGTATCTACCTGTTCTGCCCTTTTTGCTTTCCATTTTTTTTTACAAACGGTACATCATCTTATGCCATTTTGCACCGCCATGCGTCGAGTCGGAAAGTTCGATATATTCGTATCCGATCCTTTTGTAGAATGGAATCATATGATCCTTGCATGTAAGAACAACGGCTTTTTTGTCACGCTCTCCTGCGCTTTTTACCATATGACGCATCAGTGCTTCTCCAATGCCCTGTTTCTGGAACTTCGGATTGACGTCCAGTCCGAAAATCATCTGATAATCGCCGTCCGGGTTGTGCAGCGTGGCGTCATGGTAGAGTGCATCCGCCAGATAATCGGTATCCGCACAGCAGCCATTGCAGAAGCCTGCGATTTCGCCATCTTCAGTTTCCGCTACAAAAAAGCTGTTTTTGCAGGTTTTGTACCGCTCCATGAAGTCTTCATAACCTGCCGCCTCGGCAGCCGGGAAACATAGCGCCTCCACCTCGGCTACCTTTTTCAGATCTTCCTCTTTTACCGGACGGATCGTATACTTTACTTTTTGTTTTAAATAGGGCTTCAGTCCCGCAACGACTTCTTCCACCGTTCCATCCACGAACGGATTCTTCAGTCCGGCCAGCTCCAGCAGTGCAAAATATCCTTTGCTTCCGCCTGCCTGGCAGAGACGGTAATAATCGCCCCACGCCTTTTCCGGCTCTTTTTTGAAACGCTCAAAGAACTGGAAAGCACAGATCTGTGCCAGCGCATAATCAATATAATAGAACGGGTTCACAAAGATATGCTGCTTCTGCATCCAGAAACCGCCCTCCTCGAGGAACTTGTGGCCGTCATAATTTCTCCATGGCATATAGGTCAGCTCTAACTGATGCCAGATCGCACGGCGCTCCTTGGCCGTCATGCCGATATTTTCAAATACCTTATGCTGGAACTCATCCACACATACCATGTACGGAATCACTTCCAGCGCGCTCATCAGGTGCGCATAACGGTAATCATCTGCTTTCTCTCCAAAGAATGCATTCATCCAGGGGTATGCGAAATGCTCCATTGTCATCGAGTGAATCTCCGCCACCTCGCTTGTCGGGAATACCATATCCATAAACGGAATCTGTTTTGCCGCTGTATACGCCTCGAACGCATGGCCCGCCTCATGAGTCAGAACATCAACGTCCGCGCTCGTACCATTAAAATTGGAGAAGATGAACGGCGCCTTGAACGTATTCAGAAATGTGCAGTAACCGCCTGTCTGTTTTCCCGGCTTCGTCTCCAGGTCAAACAGCTCATGCTCCACCATAAAATCAAAGAACTCACCCGTCTCTTTCGACAGCTCATGGTACATCTTCTGCGCCTTCGCAACCAGTTCCTCCGTCGTTCCTTCCGGAACCGCGTTTCCTTCCGGGAAAATCAGCTCCTCATCGTAATAATGCAGCCTGTCCACTCCAAGCCGTTTCTCCTGCTCCTTCCGAAGCTCCAGGCAGAGCGGTACAATCTTCTCCTTCACCTGCGCACGGAACTTTGCAACATCCTCCGCCGTATAATCGTATCTTCCATAGCTCAGGTAAATAAATTCAATGTAAGAAGAAAATCCCAGCTTCTTCGCAATTTTATCGCGCAGCGGAACCATCTTGTCATACAGCGCATCCAGCTCCCCGGAAATCTCTTCATACAAATCTCCCCATGCCGTCATCGCCTCTTTCCGCATCTGGCGGTCCGTACTCTGCATCGCCTTCAGCAGTCCATAAAAATTACACGTTTCGCCCTTAAATTCCGTCGAAGCATTCGCCGTAATTTTACTGTACTGCTGCGTCAGATTCGCCTCTTCGATCAGATCCTCCACGATACAGTCGTCCGCTAATTTTTGGCCAACCTCCATATTCTTCACAAAAAATTCCCCGAACTCCTCTGCAAACTCTTTGATAAACGGAGACTCCAGAATCACCTTCTCTGCCTTTTGTATCAGCAGATGGATCGCCGGAATCGTCTCATTCCAGAACTGAACCTCTCCTTCATAAAACGAATCTCTGGTGTCCACCGTATATCTTACCTGCGCCACTTCCGCCATTGTCGCCCAGGCATCCTCGCGCGTTTTTTCTTCCATAAAAAGTCCGCGCAGCTCCTCATATGATTTTGCCTCTTTGAGCGCCTTCGTATACGCTCTTACTTTTTCCTGCTCTGCCTCCATGTCCGGCCTTACGTATTCAATTTCCGAAAACTTTTTCATCTTCTCTTACCTCCTTCTATTCCAGAACGCCCAGATTTTTCAACTCATGATAAACCCGGGACGCCGGCAGTCCCATCACATTATAATAGTCTCCCTGGATTCCTTTCACAAACTTTGTCCCAAACACCGTCTGAATTCCGTATCCTCCAGCCTTATCCGACCACACAGGAGCCTCCCCCTCTTTCTCAAGAGCAAGATACCCGTTTATCTCCTCCTCTGTCATCGCATAAAACTCTACATCTGTACGGTCACAGAACGATACCACACGCTTTGCGTCCCCCTCTGTTACCGCAATCGTAACTCCAGTATACACCTGATGCACCCTTCCCTGCAACTGCTGCATCATGCTTCTGGCATATTCTATCCCTTTCGGCTTGCCAAGGATCTCCCCTTCAAAAGCCACAACCGTATCCGCCCCGATCACAACGGCATCCCCTTCGGTAATCTCCGCAACATCCAGACATTTCAGCCGTGAAAGCTCCTCCACAACCATCTCCGGTTCCGCAGACGTCACAACTTCTTCCGCCCCTGAAGCCTGAACCTTACACCGTATTCCCAACATCTCCATCAACTCTCTTCTTCTGGGTGACCCCGAAGCCAATATCACTTTCATCCTGCTGTCTCCTTTATTTTTTCTTTCATGACATGCATTTTTTTCACACCATGCAGCGATCCGCGGGAATGTGCGGCTTGCGCCGGATGGCCGGATAAAATAAGTACGCCGGGAACGAACACAATCCACTCGTGTCCGTTCCCGGCGTACTTATTTTATCCAGATGCCTGAATTTCCGTCTTAAGCAAAGCAAAACGATAAGCCGGGTTATGTCGTGTGTAATCATCTATCCAATGGAACTGTCGCCAGTCCCCTTAAGCGACCCACCTGAAAACATGACGGGCAGCCATATACGTTTTCTATTCGGTCTTGCTTCGGATGGGGTTTACATGGCTTTCTCTGTTACCAGAGAAACGGTAGTCTCTTACACTGCCTTTCCACCCTTACCAGGAAAAACCTGGCGGTATCTCTCTGTTGCACTATCCCTGGAGTCACCTCCGCCGGACGTTATCCGGCACCCTGCCCTGCGAAGCCCGGACTTTCCTCACCTGGCCCCTTTCGGTCCTGCCAGCCGCGATTACATATCTTACTTTGTCAAAAACGGAACATCAGACAGTTAATAATCTTACCACAAACTCTCTTTCTTGTCCATCCCCAAATCGCAGATCCCACAAATCCATACAAAACAGCCTTTCACACATCAAAGCAGCTTCCCCCCACAAACTCCCGCAGAATCGAATTCTTGGGAATATCCTCAATCGGCACTCCGACAAAATAATCCAAAAACTTCAACAGCCGCTTTGCCTCCTGGTACTCCGGCTCTCCCTCCTCAATCTGGAACAAAAGCGGCTCCGCATACAGCTTCAGAACCGAAAGCTCATACACCAGCGCTGAATTGAACATCACATCCGCCTTCTCCTGGTTCGGAAAAATATTCCGATCCTCGCCGCGGCGCACCGACGGCCACATCGCAATCGTCTCCTTCGCCGACGTTGCCCGCGTCCGGCTGTCGCGCACCATCCGCCGGATCAGACGTCCGTCCGTCGTCGGAATCCGGTTGTGCTCATCCACATTAATCTGCGTCAGCGCACTGATATAAATCCGGAATTTACTTTCCGAAGGAAGCGACCACGTCAGTTTTTCATTCAGCCCGTGAATTCCCTCCAGCACCAGCACATCGGTCTCCTTCATCTGAATAAAATTCCCCTTGTACTCGCGCTTGCCCGTCTTAAAATTAAAATACGGCAGTTCCACACGCTCTCCGTTCAAAAGTGCTGTCATATCCCGGTTCAAAAGCTCGATATCCAGTGCTTCCAGGCATTCAAAATCATAATCGCCGTTTTCATCCCGCGGCGTATCTACCCGGTTCACATAGTAATTATCAAGGCTGATCGGATGCGGCGTCAGACCATGCGCTGAAAGCTGGATGGAAAGCCGGTTGCAGAACGTTGTCTTTCCGGAGGAAGACGGCCCCGCAATCAGCACAAATTTAACCTGCTTTCTTTCCGCAATCTGCTCCGCAATCTTCGCAATCTTCTGCTCCTGCAGCGCCTCCGCAATCAGCATCATCTGCTGAATATTGCCCTTCGTGATGCGTTCATTTAAGTCGGCAACCGTGGAAATTCCCATCTGCTCACCCCAGCGCTCCGATTCCCGCTGCACCTGGAACACCTTCGGGGAGAGATTCGCCGCCGGCACCGTCTCCGGCGCCTTTTTCTCCGGCATCTGCAACACAAAGCCGTCATCGTATAAATAGAGATCAAAATACTTCAGATAACTCGTATCATACGTCATAAATCCATAATAATAGTCTTCAAAATCCCCGAGACTGTACAGATTCACACGGGAGACACGGCGGTAACGGAACAAGCGGTCTTTATCCGTCATGCCATGCAGCCGGAACCGTTCTCTCGCCTCGTGCGTATCGACACTCCGCTTATAAATCGGCACCGCCTTTTCCACCTGTTCATGCATATACGCTTTTACTTCGTCCAAAAACTCCTGATTCAGCGTGATATCGCCGTCCACCGTGTAGAAAAAGCCCGAACCCGCCGAAAAATGCAGCATCACATGGCGGATCTTATCGTAGCCTCCCACATGATACACCGCTTTTACCAGCAGAAGAGAAAGACTCCTCTGATACGTTTTATGTCCGATCTCATCCTCCGTTGTCACAAATTCCAGTTCACAGTCTTTTTTCAGCTGTTTGTGCAGCTCCCGCAGCCGTCCGTCCACTTTCACAAGGACAATCGGCGCGTCCATTGTTTTTTCAAAATCCTTTGCAATCTCATAATAAGAGCAATTTTCCGGATATTCGTATCCTTTTCCATCAATTGTTACCTGAATCAATTGTAATTCCTCCTTCTTGCAAAACTTTCTGAAAATTCAGAAGTGACAGAAAAGGCGCGCCCGAAAATTACAACTGCTGAAATTTTCAGACACGCCCCTCTTGTGCAAACGCTGTCGTTACATCGTATGGAAACGCGCAAGCGCAGATTCCAGTACTGCCTCTTTTTCTTTTAATTCCCAAAGGCGCTGTGCTGCCTTTTCACTGGAGTGATCCGAAAGCTGGCGGATCAGCGTCTGGTTCTGCTCCTGCTGTTTCAGAAGGTATTCCCTCAGCACCGGATTTTCCTTTTCCAGAAGGCGCGGTCCATAGAAAAGCTCCTCCGCCTTCAGATTCTCCTTTTCCCCTGGCACTGCCCGCAGAATCGGATAATATTTTCCATCCTCCTCTACAAAATTCTCCTGTGCAAGGAAAAATCCGTGTTCCAGAAGCCATGCACGCACGCGGTCGATATCCGACTGCGGCTCCAGGATCAGCTCCCGAAAACCGGACAGCAGCGGCTCACCTTCGCTTAAAATTCTTATGGTAAGCCCGCCGCCCATGCCCGCGATGAGAAGAGAATCACCCTCTCCCGCACGCAGGGCATGGAGTCCGTCGGAAAGTCTTGTTTCTATGTAGTCCCCCATCTGGTACTGCGCAATATGCTCCCTGGCCCGCTCCAGCGGTCCGCGGTTCACATCCATGGCGATTGCGGAGGAAATCTTCTTCTGTTCCAGCAGCGCAATCGGCACATAGCCGTGATCTGTTCCCACATCGACCAGGCAGCCGCCCGGGGTGACAAACTCCGCTACCGCGGAAAGTCTTTTTGATAACTGCATTTTCCTGTCGTCCTTTTCTTCCTCGCAGATTAGTCCAGGTAATCTTTCAGCTTTCTGGAACGGCTCGGATGGCGCAGTTTACGGAGCGCTTTCGCCTCAATCTGACGGATACGCTCTCTTGTAACGTTGAACTCTTTACCAACCTCTTCGAGGGTTCTCGCACGGCCGTCATCGAGTCCGAAACGGAGACGCAGAACCTTCTGCTCACGGTCAGTCAGCGTGCTTAACACATCCTCGAGCTGCTCTTTCAGCATGGTGAATGCTGCCGCGTCTGCCGGTACCGGCACATTGTCGTCCTGGATGAAGTCACCGAGGTGGCTGTCCTCTTCCTCACCGATTGGTGTCTCGAGTGAAACCGGTTCCTGGGAGATTTTCAGGATCTCACGCACACGCTCTACAGACATGTGCATCTCCTCTGCGATCTCTTCCGGAGTAGGTTCGCGGCCTAACTCCTGCAGTAACTGACGGGAAACGCGGATCAGCTTGTTGATCGTTTCTACCATATGAACCGGAATACGGATTGTTCTCGCCTGATCTGCAATCGCTCTTGTGATCGCCTGGCGGATCCACCACGTTGCATACGTAGAGAATTTGTATCCTTTGCGGTAGTCGAATTTTTCCACCGCTTTAATAAGACCTAAGTTACCTTCCTGAATCAGATCCAGAAACAGCATACCACGGCCTACGTAACGTTTTGCAATCGAAACAACAAGACGAAGGTTTGCCTCTGCCAGACGTTTTTTTGCTTCCTCATCTCCCTCTTCCATTCTCTGTGCCAGCTTAATCTCTTCCTCTGCAGAAAGAAGCGGCACTTTACCGATCTCTTTTAAGTACATGCGGACCGGATCCTCAATGCTGACGCCTTCCGGAACGGAAAGGTCGATGTTCTCCATATCGATCTCTTCTTCTTCAGAAAGATCGATGTCATCGTCGTCCAGAAGGAGAAGATCACGGTCTGCCGCATTTGGATCCTCGGTCATGTCTGAGAGACGCAGTACGTCGATGCCGCTTGCCTCCAGGTATTCAAATACCTTCTCCATCTGCTCCGCGTCCAGCGGCATATCGCGGAAAAAGTCGTTGATTTCCTGATATTCCAGGACGCTCTTTTTCTTTTTGCCGTATGCTACCAGCTCTTTTAATTTTTCCATAAATTTTGCTTTATCGAACTCCATTGACTGTCCATCCTTCCATAGCTTGTATATATTCTGTCCCTGCCCTGCGAAATTAAACACACAGAACAGAAGATTCCAGGGTTTTTCTTGGGTATCCAGTTTTGCTTAAAAAGTGAATTCCGGAAGCTCCCCTGCTTTCCACCGCTCCAGGCTTTTTTTACCTGCCATCAATTTCTGCAGCGCCGCCATATCGGTCACATTCATATGCGCCGACTGATATGCAATACTGTTCTCTTTCATATTGCAGATCACATCGTGCAGCGCGCGCCGTTTTTCCTCCTCTGTCTCCAGCGGGATTCTGGCATTAAAAAGGCCCGCAACTTCTTTCTGCTCCTCGGAATCAACAAACTGATTCAAAAGCTTTGCCGGATTTACGCCGCCCTCGTGGTACTGCAGCACAATCATCTCTGCAATCTGGTGGTAGAGAGGGGTGGTAAAATCCGCCGGCGTAATATATTTTTCCAGCTTTCCAATGAGCGCCGGATAAGAGGTCATCCACGTCAGCATCAGCTTCTGTGCTTTTTCGACGCCGCCCTCTTTTTCTTTTTTGTTTGAGGCTGTATTCCGCGGCTTTACGCTCTCCGTCCTTCCGGCTCCCGAGAGTGCCATCTGGCCGACCTGCTTGCG
>UMCM01022453.1_pt1 | contig 15516 bp, 14 predicted proteins | sample 1964231 | NCBI WGS metagenome assembly UMCM01 (sample SAMEA4835968, study PRJEB28245) | human gut metagenome | biome: gut microbiome; material: fecal sample | place: Denmark | collected 2008
TGCAATGGGTGATACAGCAAAGGCGATAGCTCAGACCAAACTTTGTGCTCGTTTATATGAAAAATACCATTATCATCAAAAGGCTATTGCTGTATGCGTAACCTTGATAGAATTTTATTTGGATAGGCATCAATATCAAGAAGCTCATCATTTAATGCAGAAATTTGAATCAAAATCAGGGCTGTTTGATAAGCATGGTAATATTGCTACCCCTCGTGAATATTATTATTACTATAAAGGTAAGTATTTTTTAGGTACTCAACAATTGGATTCTGCTGAGTTCTATTTTAGAAAATTGGGTCGCTTTGGTTATTCGTATGAAGCCAGTAGAGGGTTAATGGATGTATATGTAAAACGTCACAATACTGACTCTATCACTAAATATACCATATTGGCGGGAGTTGGAATGGACAGTGTCCTGGAGACAAACCTAACTAACGCTTTGGAACAGTCTTCTTCTATGTATAATTATAGTAACTTACAACGGGAGTCTGTTGTCAATCTTGAAAGGGCTAATCGAGAAGAGAAAAAAGTATTGTTGCTTGGCAGTTCCTTATTAGTTCTGTTTGGTGTGCTCCTTTGGCTTTATAAAAAATATAAGAAGAATGAACGCAAAAAAAAGAAAGATTTGGAGATTCATCAAAAGGAAATAGATAAATGGAATGATAATTTTTTGCAGGTTTGTCAAAAATTAGAGGTGTATAAAAATGAATTGGAAACTTTGCAAAAGGACAAAAAAATATTAGCAGATCAGATGCAACAGCAAATAGAGGCTTTGCAAGATGAAATCACCGAATATAAGAAAATGCGAGTCAGAATGGAGCCTTCAGAAAATATTGCAACTTTAGATGAAGAAAATATTTATAAAAGATTTAGGGAACTTACTTCGGGGAAGATGAATACCCCACCTCCAACTGAAGAAGAATGGCAAGAACTTTCTCTTGTTGTAAGTAAGTATTTTCCTTTTATATATAATAAAATGTGTAATTGTGAGAAGTTGAGTCAACTGGAAATGCGAGTTTGCCTACTCACACGATTGCGTTTTACAAATAAGGAGATGACAATTTTGCTGAATTCTTCAGCATCAAGTATTTCCAATATTCGGCAAAAGGTAAATGAGCGCTTGTTTGGTGGAAAGAGTTCTAAAACCTTGTTTGATAATATGGTAAACCTATAAAGTGAAAAAGTGGTGAAAAGTATTGTAAATGCTTGATTATTAATAAGTATCACCCCCCCCATTTGCCCAATAAGTGAAAACTAAGTGAATAGAATTGTGTCGAAATGTTTGTTGTGTTTGATATTTCTTCATACTTTTGCAGCGAAAATGTTAATAAGAATGTCAATGAAGAAATTTAAACAACTATTGTGTATTGCTTTATTCTTTGCTTCACTGTCAGTGCAGGCAAGTAGTAAAGTTGTAATGAGTTATAGAGGTGGAGATGCTCATACTCCAAACTCACGTGTACCAGCCGCTCCTATTTATGTAAATCAAGACGATCATACATTCATCTTCAGTTCAAATCTTGCAGGTGAAATCATAGAGGTGATGGGAAAAGACGGACTCCTATATACATCTATAATAGGAGAAAATGGTAAGGTGGTCGTTCCTAACAGTATCACTGGTGAAGTGGAACTCCGTCTCAATAGAGGTGATTTGGTCTATTCTGCAATTGTAGAATTGTAATCATAACCATAACTAAAAACCAATGCAGATGAAAAGTAAACGTATTTTGGTAACAGGGGGAGCCGGCTTTGTCGGCTCCAACCTTTGCGAACGTCTCTTGCGGGAAGGACATTCTGTGATATGTGCAGACAATCTCTATACAGGTAGTTTGGACAATATTAAGGAATTTCTGTCCCAAGAGAATTTTGAGTTCCGCCAGATGGATATTTTGGATAAGGCAGAGGTGGAGAAGTTGAAAGATCTGTTGATCGATGAGATTTACCATTTGGCTTGTCCAGCCTCTCCTGTGCATTACCAAAAGGATGCCATTTATACAACTCGGGTTTGTGTAGAGGGTACTATCAATATGTTGGAGTTGGCACGTCACTTCGATTGTCCGATACTCTTTTCCTCTACGAGCGAGGTCTATGGCGACCCATTGGTGCATCCTCAAAGTGAGGACTATTATGGCAATGTGAACCCTGTCGGCATCCGTTCCTGCTATGACGAGGGCAAGCGTTGCGCCGAGAGTCTCTGCATGGACTACCATCGTCAATATGGTGTGAAAGTAAAGATTATCCGCATCTTCAATACGTATGGTCCGAGGATGCCGGTGGGTGATGGCAGGGTCGTTTCTAATTTTATTGTCCAAGCCTTGAAGAACGAACCAATGACCATCTACGGCGATGGTAGCCAGACACGTTCCTTCATGTATATCGATGATTTACTGGAAGGGATGGCGAGGATGATGGCAACAGTAGATGATGTGACGGGGCCAGTGAATCTTGGAAATCCAGAGGAGAAATCTGTCAAGGAATTGGCTGAAATAGTCATCGACTTAACAGGTTCCAAGTTCCTTCTGATAAGTGAGAGCCTTCCAAGTGACGATCCAAAGGTAAGGTGTCCTGCTCTTTCCAAAGTAGAAGGCATCTTAAAACTTTGGAAACCTAATATAAAACTAGTTGATGGCTTGAAACTTACAATAAATTATTTTAAAGAACCTAATTTATGATTTATAAAAGATAATGCCAATGAAGGATATGAACATATGGGTGACTTATCACCAAGATAATCAGATAAAGGAATATTCCCTTTCCGAGAATGAAAACACGCACCTGTTCAAGGGGAGCTGTGTTGATGTGGCAGGTGACAACATAAACTATCTCAATGCCTTTTACTCTGAGATTGTAACTCTTTACTGGGTGTGGAAAAATAATGTAAAAAGTGAGATTGTTGGATTTTGTCACTATCGCCGCCAATTCCATAAGTTACTGGATATAGAGAAAGGCGAATGCCAGGTGTTGAGCTTGAATCCCACAAACAGTGTTTTTGCCCATTATAAGTTGGCCCATAACTACCATGACTTGTATGATGTAATTGATATCGTCAACGACTTGTATGGGTTGGACAACAAGTACGCAAAATATTTGTTGGAGGGAAAGGTCTTTGTTCCATTTTGCTGCTTTGTGATGCACTGGGAAGATTTCTTAGGGTTGTGCAACTTTCTCTTTGGGGTTCTTTTTGAGTTTGATAAGAAGAACTCGCTGAATTTTGACCCTGTGAAATATCGTTCAAAGGCAGAAAGTGACTTCCGCTATGGAAACATTGACTACCAACAACGGTATATGGGGTTCTTGGCAGAACGCCTCATCAGTGCTTTCCTTGTCAATGAAATGAATGTCTTATGCATTAAAGAAATATCCCAAAAGTGATGAAACATGCTGTTATGATAATGGCACACAAAAACCTGGAGCAGCTGTGTCGCCTTGTCGAATATTTTAGAACCAACTGCGATGTTTTCATCCATCTGGATAGAAAGTGTGCATGGAGGACGGAAGACATGGAGAGGCTACACGCCCATCGTCAGGTAAAACTGGTTTCCATGGACTACGAGGTGAACTGGGGTGGCACAAGTGTGCTGGAAAGCGAGCTGGCCCTGTTGCAGTCAGCTTATGCCCATGGGAAATATGGCTATTTCCACTTGGTTAGCGGTCAGGACTATCCGGTCAAGCCCCTTAATGCCTTCTTGGATTTCTTTGAGAGAAACAAGGGGAAGGAATTCATCCAGTATGTTGGCATACCCAATCCCAAGTGGGAAAAGGGAACCTACCGGCGATTCCAATATTTCTATCCATACGATTGGGCAGGAAGTCGGAAAAATCCCAGGGCATGGGTGCGAGAACAAGTTGAGATGCAAGTGAGAAAAGGCTTGAAGCGTCCTATTCCTGACGAGTTTGATACGCTCTATGGAAGCTCCCAGTGGTTTTCCATCACTCGTGAGGCAGCAGGTGTGTTGTTGCAATACACGAAAGAACACCCTGCTTTCTATAACCGTTTGTGGATGACCTTTGCCCCGGAGGAATGTTATGTGGCAACAGTCCTGCTAAATGAGATGGACATGCGGAGTATCGTGCGCTCTAATTGCCGTTTCATCCGCTGGAAGTTTGAAAACGGCAACCGACCGGCGAATCTCGGCGTTGAGCATTTCCGCTATTTGTTGGAGGAAGAATTCCTGTTTGCGAGAAAAATGGAGACGTCTTGCAGCCTTCCCTTGCTGGAACTCATAGACAGGTATCTGGTTCGTGACGGCAAGATAAAACTGTCAAAGTCTGGCGCATGGCGCTACGACGGATACTTGGCTTATGAACACGACCGTGGCTTCTGCGAGTATGTGGCAAGACTATGCGCCGAATTTTCCATAGCGACGGCTGTTGACATGGGGTGTGGGTGTGGATACTATGTTTCCAAATGGCGAGAGCGTGGGCTTCCGTTTGCCGGGTATGACGCCAATCCATATACACGAGAACTGTCCGCTCGACTGCTTCCTGCGGGAGACGAAGCTTGCGGCGTTGTGGATTTGACGGATGAGATAACGGACGATGTGTCGTTTGAGCTGGTCGTCTGCAAGGATGTCCTCCCTTATGTACCCTCCGATAAATTGGAGTTGGCAGCTGATAACTTGGTGCGTCTTTCGTCCAAATACCTGTTGGTGAGCTGGTACGTAGGGGGAAAGCATTCAAGCATACCTCATTCCACATTGACAGAATCCGATGTCGTGGCTCTTTTTGAGAGGCGTGGCTTTCGGTTGGATAGGTTTCAAACTTCGAAACTTCGTATAACATTGAATAAATCAGAGTATGGTGTTTTTATAAACACCCATGTATAACTTAAACAATTTTATAATTATGGACAAGATTAAAGTTTATAGCAGTTCTTCCTCTAGTTTTCCTAAAGGTAGTTTTGAAAATCCTTATACACGTAAGGAGTATGATGACATCATCAATAGCGACAAGGATTGGCCGGGTGGTTATGTCTCAGGTCTGGGCTATGTAGCGGGAGACACAATCATAACGGGCTCTTGGCTCTCGGATGACTCGTGGCTGGACTCATGGGAAGACAGCAGCTATTCAGACCCTTGGGCAGATTCTGGTTCAGGGAGTAGCTCTGGTTCTTCACAGGGGGCAGGAGGAAGCTCTGGTTCTTCACAGGGGACAGGAGGAAGCTCTAGTTCTTCACAGGGGACAGGAGGCTCCCAAGGTGGTAGTGGTGGTCATACTGCTAGCAACGGTCAAGGAAGCAGAACCCCTGATGTGTTAAAGTCTAAGGATTTTAGCGGCTTTCGAAGCGATGATAAGGCTGGGTGTCTCAACCGTTGCCGAGAAATGCTCAAAAAAGCTAATTGTGAGTTGAGTGATGCGGAAATTGCGATTATGAAATATAATCAGAATGGCAGGGCAACAATACCAACATCTCGATATTCGGAGGGAATCTCATACATAGACAATCAATTGAAAATGGGGCATCCTGTCATTGTTGGGGTAGATTATAAAAATGGTCATTCTACTGGAGATAGACGGGCAGACCAAGCCGCTGACCACTTTGTTATTATTGTTGGTGGTGATTTGTCTTCTGGTTATCATTATTTTGACCCAGCTACTGCCAGTCAAGAAAGAGGTACTAGCTCTAGTAATAAGTTTACAGAACAAGTTGGGGTGTTGAGGAGTACGACAAACTGTACGGGCAAATCACATGAATATATCTTGACTAGTATAAGAAAAAACAAATAGTCTGATATTGTTTATAAATCCATATCATGAGAGAAATCCTAATTTCTCTCATGATATACTAACTATATAACAATTATGAAAAAGTTTTTTGGGGTATTTCTCTTTTTGTTGTGTTGTACTGTAGTAAGAGGGAAAGAGGAATCGTTCTTATCTTTCTTGCAACATTTTAAAGAAGTAAATAACATTGATTTGTTTGCGTTTGGAGATGCGATTATAGAGCCAAACCTGACCGATGTGCCTTTTAAACTTTACTTATCCCAGATTTCCCATCAATTAAGCAAGAGGAAAGATTGTGTTTGGCAAAGTGGTGGCTATATGAGGAAGGGTAACGTTGTTTGTGTGTTCCTACAGGCTCATCTGTCATCTTATCAAGATGAGTATAGTAAATGGTTTATGGAACGATTGCAGACGCAATACTTCGTAGCTGTTTTTACGAAAGGTGGAAAACATTTAAGCAGCCAATGTATAGGAAAGCGTGATGGTATGCATCGTTTCTCTATAGACAGTGCTAATGGAACTTCTTTTTATGTTTCACAGTTCATATTGGATGACCCTTCTATGGTACATGATATTAAAGGTGCGGACTATGCTGTGCAGAGATGCAAGGTGACCATCGGTTCTAAAGGTGAAATCGAGATGAGGCAAATAGCCGAGTATAAGCAACATATTCCTGATGATGAATTGAAGCAGAATCCTCCTTTGTCATTTGGGGATTTCTTGAGTAAATTCAGAAAGTGGGATAAGAAAGAGTTTGGTGACTCTTTGTTTGTGTGTTCACAAGAGGCTAACTCGTCCTTGTCGAGTTCTTTGTTACTAGAATTGTTCTCAAAGAATATAATCTGTGAAAGATGCTGGCCGAAGGATCTATGTTGGACTCCTTGTCATTATATTGAGACAGAACATTCGTTCTTGTGTTTCATGGTTATAGATTGTAGTTTTCCCAAGGGGCAAGAATTGCCATATAGTGACTATGTGATAGCTTTGTTTGATAAAAAAGGGCAATTACAAAAAATAGTCAATGTCATGCACATGGATCATGATGACGTGGATAAGAAAATAGATGGAGATGTTTTGAATAAAATATGTACAAACTTAACTCAATAGGCTCAATGAAATGATGAAAAATTGTGTGATATCTGCCGTAGGCAAGGACAGCCTCCACAAAGAATGGATAAGTGGAGAATGCAACTTTGATCTTCATCTTGTCGTGTATGATGAATCCTATGATGACTTTGTTGGTGACACTCCCTATGTTTGTTTCATGAAAGGGTATAAATTGAAGGTCGTTTATCATTATCTTCAGACACATCCAGATGTACTGGACGCTTATGAGTACTTCTTAGTTCCCGACGATGACATCTCGATGGATTCCAGTTGCATCAACTCTTTGTTTGATATGATGTCACATTATGGGTTGAGAATAGCGCAGCCTGCATTGGTAAACTCTTACTACTTGTGGGGACATACCTTGAAGGATCCGTATAGTGTGTTGCGCTATACCAACTTTGTGGAGATGATGGTTCCTTGCTTCTCTCGTGAGGCTCTGGGAAAGGTTCTGTTTACGTTCAACGAGAATGAGACAGGTTGGGGGACGGAAACGCATTGGCCGTTGCTTATACATGCGAGCCCGAATGATATGGCGGTTATCGACGCCGTGTCGGTGGTGCATACGAGATCCATACGGTCAGGGCAGTCCATCCATCGGCATGATGCCATGGAATACCTAAGGAAATATGGCCTAGCAACGCAGGTAATGGAATACGGATATGTTTCCGTGGGTGGTGGCGAGACCTTCCTGTTGGACCGGGAAACCTATGGGACAATGGCTGACCTGCTGAGAAAGCAACTTCCCAAGGTGTTCTGCTCTGATAGCTTTGGAATGGACGGATATGGGGGGTATATCTGTTTGTTGTGTGAATTGGGGAAGATCACGCAGTCGAAACTTTATACTGATGCGGCGACGAGAATATTGGTGCAGTCTTCCCAATGTAACTCTGGCTCGCATATGAATCCCATTACGTTGAATGCATATTTTGATGGCGCAAGGAAGTGTTTGGCTGGCTATCTTGAATCATGTCTCTCTCTGCTCGGTCGATTATCCCCCATCGCCCAAGCCTATGATGCCTATAGGTGTTTTTGTTCAAATAAAGAGATATCTTGTGTCTCAAAAATAAGGCATTCCCTGGGATTAATAAAGCGACAACAACCCCTTTCATTTCAGGAACAACTTATGTTGGCAGAGATATTGTTGAATAATCAAATACAAGTTAATGAAAATTCCGATGTATGACTATCTAATTGTTGGCTCCGGCTTGTTCGGAGCCACTTTCGCTTACCTCGCTCGTCAAGTGGGCAAGACTTGCCTTGTCATCGATAGGCGTAGCCATGTCGGGGGCAATGTGTACTGTGAAAATATTGAGGAAATCAACGTTCACAGATATGGGCCTCACATCTTTCATACCAAGAATAAAAAGGTATGGGAGTTTGTGAACCGATTTGTTTCCTTCAATCGCTTCACGTTGAATACGATAGCAAATTACAAGGGCGAACTTTACAATCTGCCTTTCAACATGAACACCTTTCATCAGATGTGGGGCGTGAATACACCTGTTGAGGCTATGGAGATAATTCGAAGCCAACGGTTCGATGGGGAGGTCACCAATTTGGAGGAGCAAGCAATTTCTCTTGTAGGAAAGGATATCTTCGAGAAACTTGTCAAGGGATATACGGAGAAGCAATGGGGACGGGATTGCAAGGATTTGCCTTCCTTCATTATCCGCCGTCTTCCTGTTCGCCTGACCTATGATAATAATTATTTCAATGACCCTTATCAGGGAATTCCTATCGGTGGATATAATAAACTGATAGATTCTTTGCTGGAAGGTTGCGAAGTGAGGACAGACTGTGATTTCTTTGAAAGTGGATTGAGTAAGGAATGGAGAAATGTTGCTGATCAACTGGTTTATACTGGAAAGATTGCTGATTTCTATGATTGTTGCTTTGGGGCGTTGGAATACCGCTCCTTACGCTTTGAGACCGAAATACTGGATATGCCGAATTATCAAGGTGTAGCCTTAATGAACTTCACGGATAGAGAAACTCCCTTTACTCGCATTATTGAACATAAGCATTTTGAGAAGTTTGGAGATGAGGTGTATGCTCGCTCTAAGACGGTTATTACCCGAGAATATCCAATGGCATATATCCCAAATCAAGGAGAGCCTTATTATCCTGTCAACGATGAACGAAACTCGATAATTTACGCTAAGTATCAAAAAATGGCATCTTCCGAGAAGAATGTAATCTTTGGTGGTAGGCTCGCTGATTATACATATTATAATATGGATCAAGTGATAGAGAGGGCTATGTTGGTTTTTCGACTTTTTCAGGTATAAAAAAAGGATGAACTGCATCTCAGTTCATCCTTTTTTATATTGTATGTTTTATTTTTATTCAGCAGCTTTCAGACCCTTCTCCATGGCATCCTTAGCATACTTGTTGTCTGGTTCCAATTTCAAGAGTTTCTCCCAATATGGCTTAGCGAGATTAAAGTCCTGCTTGTCATAGTTGTAGATGAAGCCCATGTATTGATAAGCCTGCTTCAAGTAGCCGATTTCGTCTGCATCACACTGCTTAGCCTCAAGTTCTGTAATTACTTCCTGGTAAGCAGGAATCGCTTTGTCGTCCATCTCGTTCTGGAAAGCAGTATTACCCTCCTGTAACTTAGCAAATGCCTTCAGTGTAGGATACTTCTCTGCCAACTTAGCATACACGTCGATAGCCTTGTCGATATTCTCAACCTTCTTTGCAGCATCCTTGTTTTCTGCAGCCTTCTTAGCCTTGTTGATATAAATCTCAGCAAGCTTCATGAAGTCTGTTGGAGCAGCATCAGGATTCTTATCCATGTATTTCTGGTTGTATTCCAAAGCCTTGTCCTCATCACCCATTTCCTTGTATGCCTCAGAGATATACAATAATGGTTTTGGATCTTCAGCCTTCATCTCCAATGCCTTCTGGTACTGAGCGATAGCTTCGTTGTATTTCTTGTTACCAGCTAAAGCCAAACCATAGTAGCTGATGATGCTTGAATTCTTCTTGATAGAGTCTGTATTCATAACGATGTTTGAGTGCTCAAGAGCTACATCATACTTTCTCAAATCAACAGCAGCGCGCATAGCCAAAACTTGCATAGCAGCATCCTTAGGGAATTTCTGAATACCAGCCTGGCAGAGGTTCAAACTCTCCTCTTTCTTATCGAGGACATATGCTGTGAATGCATACTCATAGTAGAGGTACTCTTCCAATGTAGATGGCTTTGCCTTAGAGAAATAGTCGTATGCCTTCTCGTAGTTACCTGCGCTGAAGAAATTGTGACCAGCTTCTGCCTCAATAGGGTAGTCTGGGTTGATTTCTCTCAGTTTGTTCAAAGCTTCTGCACTGGCAGCTGGGTCAATCTTACGATATACGTTAGAATAGCTAATGTATCCCTGAGGATTTTTAGGATCCATTGTCATACACTGGTTGTACCAGGTAGCAGCTTCACCACCGTTATCCTGCATAGCGTAGATATCACCCTTCAAGATATATGCATCACCATAGTTCTTGAATTTTGCAATGACTGCGTCAGCAACCAAGTTTGCCTTATCATAGTCCTTATGCATTGCGAGTATATTACCCAATGCGATTAATGCCTTAGGATCTTTCTTGAACTCTTTCTGATACTCTTTGATCTCCTTTTCAAATTCTTTAGTAGCAGAGTTACCAGACTTCAATGTTGTCTCGATAGGCTTCAGCATGTCCTTGTAATTAACCTCCTGAGCCATTGCTGGAGCTGATAATCCCATTATCAGTGCTCCTGCTATTAAATATTTAATTGCTTTCATAATTCTAAACTTTAATTCTGTCCTTATTTTATGTAGATGACGTTTACCTGTCGCTTTCGTTTATTCAATCTTTTTTATTTTAACGCCTCTACACGATTTTTAGTTTTTTATGTTTACTTTCTTATAGGTGATATCTCCTCTATAAGGCAGTAATCCTGTTTTGAATACTATGAGTTGTCCACGAGGGTTGGTTATATAATTGGCGAAGCTCCATGGCAAAGCCTTATGAGGATCGACAACTATAGCATATAGTGTTCTAACGAATGGATATCTTCCATCAAGCAAGTATGCCTGATAAGGTTGCCAACTGTTGCTTGGTGTGGCTTTATCCTTTACAGAAACTCGCATTACATGAATATTCTTTTTGAATGTGGTATTTGTAGAATCTCTTCTGTCGTTTAACCAGTTAGATCCAATAACACCGATAGCATTTGGATTTTTATCAACAAAATCAATGACCTGCTTACTGGTTTGAGCAGCCATGATTTTGGCACCAAATTTTTCTCCATGGAGAACAGAGTCAACAACATAGTTGGTAGTAGCAGAACGAGTATTATCGAAAACTACTTCTATGTCTCCTCTCTTAGAACCAGGGACTACGTCACTCCATTTATTAGCCTTACCTGTCAATATGCGCTTAATATCATTTACGGTAATACAAGTATCATTATTGTTCTTGTTTACAATAAATGCCAAGCCATCATATCCGATAGGGAAGACGGAAGGAATAACATTACTTTTAGATTTGAGATAAGCGATTTCACTGTCTTTCAGCGCTCTTGTAGTAAACAAGAGAGTGGTTTTGAAATCCTTTATCATTTGGAGTCCTGTAACCTCATCAGAATAGAGGGGTTTAAGGTGAGCCTTAGGATATTCAAACTCAAACTGGCTTCTTTCTTCTTCGATGATAGGACTTAAACTTTCGTCAGCTACAAACTGGATTGTACCTGAAGTTGGTGTATCTGTTCTGCCATCTTTGGCTTTCTTCTGGCCACAAGAGCCGAAGAAAGCCAAAGACAACATAATAGTTAATCCTATAAAAATATAAGATGTTTTTTTCATATTCAAATTTACTGCAAATATATTACTGCAATCTAAATACAACAGGTACGGTATATTTTACACGTACAGCAGAACCGTTCTGCTTACCTGGTTTCCATTTAGGCATTGCCCTAACAACTCGCTGAGCCTCACGGTCGAGTGAAGGATCAACTGAACGCATAACCTTCACATCTGTGATAGAACCGTCTCTTTCAACGACGAAACCAACGATAACACGACCCTGTACGCCGTTTTCCTGAGCTACAACTGGGTATTTGATGTTGCTGCTGAGGAAGGACATCAAGGCGCCCTGACCACCAGGGAATGAAGGCATCTCCTCTACAACGTCGAAGACCTTGTTAGAAACCTCAGGCTTTGGTGCTGGTGGTGGAGGTGGTGGAGTAGCGACTGCGATATCACTTCTCACAGCCTCGATGTTACGGTCTTTCACACCTTCCTCGTCCTTTGTACCGACAGCTACCTTAGCGTCGAGTTGATCCATCTGCTTAACCTGGTTTTCCTCTTTTACGAGTTCATCCTTCTTGATGACAGGTGCAGTAAACTTCTGAGTTTCACGAGCCACAGGAATCTCTTTTTTCATTTCAACCTTAGGCTGTACTTTCTCAGGCTTCTTCTTTTCCTTTTCAGCCTGCTTCTGGAGTTTGGCCAACTCCATAGCTTCCATATAAGCTTGCTGTTCTTCTGCTTGTTTCTGTTCGATAACTTTCCAAGCCAAGAATCCGCCTACGAGAGCTGCAGCAATGACCAAGATCAGAAGAGACTTGATGTTTCGACCGGAAGTACCTTTACGGAGCTGGTATGCACCATACTCCTTATTCTTTCCGGCGAAAACCATATCGACCCATTTTGGATCGTAAAGATCAATTTTTGCCATTTCTTTCTTGTTTTAATTGTTAGTATTCATCTTACATCTTCACGCCTTTTGACTTGAGAAGTTTCTCATCGTCTGGGCTAATTTTGTCGATGACATACGTACCAATGTTCAAAATCTGCATTTCATCGAGTGCGTCAACCATATTCTTATATGATGCGTTATCAGTAGGCTTGATGACGATAGTCAGAGTTTCAATCTTTCCGCTCTTCAATTCACCACCCTTGATTTTACTCAACTGCTTCTGATATACGCTATCTGGCATGGCTGGGTTCTTTGCACGTTCAGCGTTCAATGTCTTTACAGCTATCATGATTTGCTCCACAGGACGCAATCCCTGACCAGTAGTATGCTCGCGCAAGACTTTACGGATACCATTGCTACCCCATGTAGTTTCCTTAATCCAGTTAGGATCATCGTACTTAGGGATACCTGTACCATAATAGATCTTGTTGTCTGCTGTAACGTAGAGTGTTATAGTACCAGACTCCTTAGCTTCGTTCTGGTTGTCTTGATCCTGGTTCTCATCATTACTTGGCATAGTCAGCTCCATTGTCTGAGGTTTGCTCAAGGAAGTACACAGCATGAAGAACGTGATAAGAAGCATGAGCATATCCACCATTGGCGTAAAGTCAACGCGGACATTCATTTTCTTTTGTTTGCTTTCTTTCTTACTCATTTATTCGTCCCCCTGTTGTTTTAACTGTGTAATCATATAGTAATGACTCTCGTCCATATCCTGGAGTTCGTTCATCACTCTCTTAACTGTCTTGTATGGTGTAGAAGCATCTGCCTTGAGGGCAATCTTGATGTCTTCGTTTACTGTACGAGCTGCTTGTACCCACTGCTGGAACTCACTCATACCACCATTGATACTGTCGAGAGGAATACCTTTCTTCTGGAGATACTCAGGACGCTTAGAAGCGTTCAATGAGAGGTATGTCTTCAAGTCGCCCATTGGAACACCGAATGTACCCTCACTCTTGAATGTCTCTTGCATCTTTTGAGTCAATTCAACACCGAAGTTGCTTGTCATTGAACTCAAAGTGCTTCCCAGCTGATCAGTATTGTCAATACTCATAAATACTTGGCCTTCGCCGGTAGGTTTACCAGCAGCGTCCTTTTCAGGACTTACCAAGATGGTCAGAACGCCGTTCTCTGGCACCTTAATCTCAGACACAGATCCTGGAGTATTTACCTTGACAGGCTCATTCTTTACGAAAGTAGAGGTGAGCATGAAGAAGGTAAGCAACAGGGTCATAACGTCTGACATAGGCGTCATGTCGATCCAGACGTCACTCTTCTTAATTTTTACTTTACCCATAGCGATAAAATTTTAAAGGGTTAGCAAAAATTAAGCCTCGTCTGCGTGGTTAGCTTCGTATGTCTGAGCAATTGAGTAACCTACCTCGTCGAGTGCGTATGTCAACTTATCTACCTTGTTGGTGAATGTGTTGTAAGATACAACGGCACACCATGAAGTCAAGATACCGAATGCGGTGTTGATCAAAGCCTCAGAAATACCTACAGAAAGTGCTGCTGAGTCAGCGCCACCACCTTCACCCATGGCCTGGAATGACTTGATCATACCGGTTACAGTACCGAGAAGACCGGTCAAAGTACCAAGTGTTACGATTGTAGCGATGATAGGCAAGTTCATTGTCAAAGTAGGCATCTCCAACTGTGTTGCCTCCTCGTGAGCCTGCTGAATCTTAGCTACCTTCTGTGCCTTCTTCAAAGAAGCATTAGCGCCAGACTCCATTGACTTGTAAGCGTTCAAAGAAGCCATAACAACGTTAGCTACAGTACCGCGCTGCTTGTTGCAGAGCTGCTCAGCCTTAGTGAAGTCATTTGCGTTCAAAGCTGTCTTGATGTTTGCAACGAACTTAGGAAGTGCACCTGTACCAGTAGCGGTCTTAAGAGCCAACCAACGCTCGATTGTCATTGCCAATACAGTGAGCAACAAAGTGTGGATAACAGGTACGATAACACCACCTTTGTAGATTGTACCCCAAATGTCTGCTGGGTGATCCTGTACACCTGGATCCTGGAAGTGCATGTCGTTTCCGAACCATGTGAAGAACAATGTGAATGCGATGATAGCACATACCACGATGATCCAGAATGCGCCTCTTACTCCCTGAAAGCCCTCAGACTTTTTAGCTGGGGCTGCTTGTTTTGTAGTTGCCATAATTTTACTTTTTAAATTATTAGTTAATAAATTTATTTATTGTTTCTTTTTTATATGCTTTCTTTTACCTTTTGGTGTTGTTGACACTTTCAGGTTATCGTTCTTGGTCAATCTCTTGGCAAAGATAATAATTTAATAAGAACTACGAACCTAATTAAGAAGTTTTAACGAGATATTTCTTATATTTGGTCAAATATCTCGTTAATTTTTACTTTTTCTCGTCTTTTATCCTTTTCTCGTCAAATTTTTACCCTTAAAGCATTCCGATATAAAAAGCCTCTTTTGGGGGAGGCTCTTTTTTTACTTGAGTTTGCTCAGGGCTTCTTTGATTCTGCGGATTGCTTCCTTGATGTTCTCGTCGCTTGTTGCGTAGCTCATTCTGAAGCAATCTGGATCACCGAAGGCATCACCACCTACAGTTGCTACATGTGCTTCCTCCAAGAGGTACATGGCGAAGTCTGTAGAATTGTTGATGGTCTTGTCTCCATTGCTCTTGCCAAAGTAAGAGTTACATTTTGGGAAGAGATAGAAGGCTCCTTGAGGAATGTTGACTTCCAAGCCAGGAACTTCCTTGGCGAGCTTGACAATCAGGTCTCTGCGGCGCTCGAATGCCTGGCGCATTTCTTCTACTGCACTCTGGTCGAGTGTGTAGGCTGCTTCTGCTGCTTTCTGACTGACAGAGCATGTGCCGCTTGTATATTGTCCCTGCAATTTGTTGCAGCCCTTGATAATCCACTCAGGACCTTCGTTTTTTCTATATCTCTATTTAACGATAGAAG
>UMCM01008750.1_pt1 | contig 15461 bp, 17 predicted proteins | sample 1964231 | NCBI WGS metagenome assembly UMCM01 (sample SAMEA4835968, study PRJEB28245) | human gut metagenome | biome: gut microbiome; material: fecal sample | place: Denmark | collected 2008
GCCCCCACGCTGCCGGCATGCCAAAAAGCATCTGCCCTGCCAGAATTGCCCCCGTGTAAAAAATTGAGTTCCAGAACATCTGAAAATATTCCGGTGAATCGAGAAGAAGCTCCACAACATTCTGTAACGTCGGGTATTGTGGCAACAGATGCCAGATTGCAAGCCCATCTCCCTTTCCAAGTGCCGGTGCAATGCATATGTAGATTTCATGGTTTCCCATAAAAGTGCCGACAAACAGAAAAAGAACCGGAGCAAGGCACAAGCCTGCTGTCAGAATCAGAATGCATGTTATTATTATTCTCTTCATGAAATTCTTCTTTCTATATTTATATTGTACATCTTCCTTTTTATCTGCTGCCTCCTGTTCATTATCCTTCTCTCTCCCAGCTTCGCTCAAGTAACAGCACGAATATCGCAATCACAAACGCAAGCATTACAGATGCCGCCGCCATCTTATCCACCGAGAGCGTCTGGAACCAGTTGTTGAACACATGCTGCAACAGATAAATATTTTCCTGTGGATAGCTGCCCGCTGCCATGTAAACCTCCCGGAACGCCTTAAATGAATTTAAAACCGACAAAATGACAACGGTAAATGCCACCGGGCGGAGATTCGGAAGTGTGATATAGAAAAACGTTTTCCATTTTCCGGCTCCGTCCATATCTGCCGCCTCATAAATCCCCTGCGGGATTGCAGAAAGCCCCGCCATCCAGAGCACAATATCGTATCCTAAATATTTCCAGACATAGCTGAATACGAGGATTCCAAAGGCGGCATCGGTGTTCATCCAGTCTACCTCCTGCACCGACAAAACGTTTAAAATCTGCCCGATTCCGCTCATTCCTGACAGCGCATGGATCGCACTGTTCACAAATCCGTGGCTGTCAAAAAGAATCTTCCACAGTACGACCACACTTGCCGCCGGGATTGCCATCGGAAGCAGATACATACTTTTAAGTGCCGCTGCACTGCCCCGGTAAAACTGTTCCATCGTCACATCCCGGTGTTTTTTCTTTTTCTCTGCCAAAATCAAAACCTGCTGCAACAGCATTGCCAGGATCAGCGATAATAGCAACAGGCATGGAATACAGGTGACCACAAAACGCAGTGTATTTTTCGCTGCAAGATTAAACGCATCATTTTTTATAACCTGCACGTAGTTACTGATCCCGACGAAACTGCCATCCACGGTCTGGAAAAAAGAGCGCCGCACCACATCTGCAAATGGGATCAGTCCAAACACCGATACTCCCAGAAATTCGGGCAACAGAAAATACCAGCCGGGATTTCGCTTTTTTCTGATTTTATGTCTTTTCATCCTCATGCCTTTCTCATAGCCTGCTGCAATCTCCCATCCTCTTCCTTTTTTACTGTTGCTCTGCAAGATACAGATTCACTTTCTTCGTGATCTCATTTACCGTTTCTTCGAGGTTCTGCTCTCCTTTTACATAGCTTGTTCCCTGTTCGATCACAAGATTCTGGATCGTACGGTCTGTGAGTGCTGACTGCTCCACTGCTTCCAGCTGCGCTAAAATCGCATCTGCTTCCTCCTGTGTCATGGAGCGGTATTCAATCGTATACATTTTGTCGCTTCCATCCCTGTTAAATGCCATGCTTGTTTCCGTCCATCCCATCAATGCATTGATCTGATCCTTTAAAGCTGCCTCATTCACCGGGATTCCGTTGCTGGAAGCTCCTGCCTCTTTGCCGAGCAATGTTTTCACAAACGCTTTCCCTGCATCCACATTGCCTCCTGATACCACACCTGCCTGTAAAAATGGGACATAGGTAGAAATTCCACCATTCGACAATGCACCATAAACCGCTCCGTCCGTCGACCCTGCACTCAACATCAACTGGAAATCCTCGACATCTGCAATGGTTCCAAATTCCACTTTACATGTCTCTGCAAATAAATCCATGCTGTCTAATGTTCCATAACGGTATCCATCGCACATTCCGCTCTCAAAAAAATTGCCATAGGATTCAATATCGCTGTGATCATCCACATCATAAATACGTTTCACCTGTGTCAGATAATCGGAAACTTTCGTTTCATCCAGACTTCCGTCCTCTTTTACCCAGTTTTTGGAATCTACATTGTAAAAATCAAGCAGTAACTCTTCCGCCATCTTCTGCTGTACCACATAAGTCGTACTTTTGTCCTTTGCCAGGGTTTCGATGCGGTCTGCAAGTGCCTGCGTGGACTTTCCTGCATCTACCGTCTGCTGATCTGACGTGATAAATGATACTAAGAAACGTGTCGGAATCGCATATATCTTTCCATCCTTTGTGCTGTCTTTCACAATGGAATCCACAAGTCCATCCGAAGCCCTTACCTCATCCACAACATCACTGATATCTGTTAAAATTCCTTTTTCCACATAGCTGTCCACCGGCATTCCATCTAAGATAAGCACATCCGGTCCATTTCCTGCCAGGATATCCGTGCTCAACGTCTTCAATGCGTCCTCTAACGTCACTCCATTATCATCCGTCATGCCAATTTCAAGATTTACATAAATATCTGCATACTCCTGACGGAAAATATTGACCACCTGACGCAGCGTATCGGAATCCTGCAATGCATAAATATTGAGTTCCTGATTCAGGTTGGCAGATGCGTCTGCATCGTAGGTGTAGCTGTAGAGTGCACCCTCCATTCCGTTATTTCCTGCCACAAAAAGATGCGTCTCGTCCTGCATATACACTCCGTAAAAAATCGCACCGCTGTTGCTCAATGCAGTCTGCTCGCCCTGTACCAGCTCTTCCACAACTGCTCCACCTGTTGTATAGTGGAAAATTCCTTTATAATCTGCAAAAATAATACTGTTATCTTTCTCCGCTTTTGCAAACGTCACCGGAAGTCCGGTATCGGAATTTCGATAAACGAGGTTATCATCTGAACAGATCTGCTCAGTCAATGCGGTCAGCTCGTCTGTCTCTTTTCCGGTTGCCGTGTCATAGCAGAGCACCTTGTCACTTGTGACGATATAGCAATTCGTTCCAACCACATCAAAATAAGGAATATAGGTATCCTCATCAATTTCAAATGTCACTGTTTTGCTTCCATCTGTACAGTCAATTCCATACAAACCTCCCTCTGTATCGCGAATGATCAGCTGTTTGTTACTGTCAAATGCTGCAACTGATACAAAGGCATCTTCTGCAGGCATTTCAATCGAAAATGTATGTGTGCTTCCGTCTGCGTCCACAATTGTAACCGGGCATAATCCGTTTTCTGTGTAATCAAGAAACGCAACTGTTCCATCCTCTGCGACTGCGACATTACTGTAAGAGATATCTTCAAGCGGTGTTGTCTCCCAGCTTCCGCCTCCATCACTGCTTTTTGCCACATAGATGCCATAATCTGCATCCTGCCCTACAATTTCAAGTGTTCCATCTGACAGTGCTTTGAACTGTAAAATGCTATTGATCTCTTCCGGAAGTGCTACTTTTGATTCAATAAATCTTCCTTTGCCGCCTCCTGCGCTGCCGTTGCTGCCCGCGCTGTTGCTTTCTGTTCCATCTGTGCTTCCGTCTGCATTTTTTCCGCAGCCAGTGAACATTCCTGCTATCAATGTGATCAGAAGAACTAAAACCATTGTGACAACTAGCATGCTTAGTTTTTGCCTGTTTTTTATCTTTGCATTTTTCATTTTGTTTTCATGACCTTTCTTTTTTTATTTTGTTTTTTAATTGCAGCTCCACAATCATTGCCAGAATAAGCAGCTGTTCCTCTGCTTTGGCATTCTACATGCAGCATTTTGCGTTTCTGGTTTTATCTTACAGAAGAAATCTTAGAAAAATCTTTAAATTTGGCTTTAATTGTTATTATTAATTTTATTTTTTACATTGTATATACGCTTTGCGTGTGTTATAATATGCAAGATTATACGCAATGTGTGCATTCCATGTATGATTGTTACTTTCTCTACAGGTGCACGCCACGCTGAAATTTCAAATATTTTTGGATCAAAAACAAACGGCATATTATATCAGGAGGTTTTTATGGATAGCAGAGAATATTTAATTGAATTGAGAACAAGTACCGGCATGACGCGCAGAGAATTTTGCGAATATTTTGAAATTCCTTACCGTACACTTCAGGACTGGGAACTTGGAAACCGCAAAATGCCTGATTATCTGTTGCGACTTATGGCTTATAAGGCTAAGATGGAAAAACTTGCAGAGGAAAAAAACTGATATCTTGACAATATGTTGTTTACAACATACTATAATATTAACGGAAAGAGGAATACTATTGTACGAAATCATTTTTTATGATACGGCGGATGGTAAATGTCCTGTTCAGGATTTTTTAGACTCTCTGGAACCTAAATTCCTTGCAAAAACATTACGGACAATTGATTTATTAGAAACAAATGGTCCATTATTAAGAGAACCTTATTCTAAACTACTTGAAAATGGAATATTCGAGCTTCGCACCAAACATGGTTCTGATATTAACAGAGTATTTTATTTTTTTATTATAGGTCAAAAAATTATTCTGACAAATGGGATTATAAAAAAGACAGCCAAAACTCCTAAATCCGCTATTGATCTCGCCAAAAAATATAAAACCGATTATGAATGGGGGCACCGTAATGAGCAATTATAAAGATTACAAAAAGAAAGTCCTGCAAAATCCTGAAATCAAATCAGAATATGATGCTTTGCAACCGGAATATGATATTATTCAGGCAATGATTGATGCCCGATTACAGCAAAACCTCACTCAAAAGGATTTATCTGCCAGAACCGGAATTACGCAAGCTGATATCAGCCGCATCGAAAATGGTACACGAAATCCAAGCTTAAGTATGGTCAAAAAACTTGCACATGGGCTTGGTATGCAATTAAAACTTGAATTTATACAGACTCCTGCTAAGTAATAATTTAACTGTTACATTTCAAAATAATCTACAAATTTAAAGATTTTTCTAAGATTTCTATGCTATACTCATCCTTATAAATCTCAGGAGACATTATTATGCGTATTTTATTGATCGAAGATGATCTGAATTTTTGTGAAACCCTGCGTTTTCAGTTGGAGCAGGAAGCTTATGAGGTGGATGTATGCCACGACGGAAGAGACGGTCTTGACCTCTTCTTACAGGACGCGCACGACATTGTCCTGCTCGACCGCATGCTCCCGACCATGAACGGTCTGCTTGTGTTGCAAAAAGCGAGACAGGCCGGAATTTCTACGCCTGTCATACTGATCACCGCCCTCGGCGAACTTTATGACCGGATCGAAGGGCTGGATGCCGGTGCAGACGATTACATTGTAAAACCATTCGCCTTCGAAGAACTGACCGCCCGCATCCGCTCCCTCGGCAGACGCAGCGGCAAATGGGAAGATGACAATTTACTTACCATCTGCGACATCAGTTATGACTGCAACGCGAGACTGCTAAGTGGACCTACTGGCTCCATCCGGCTTTCCGGCCGTGAGGGCAGATTGCTTGAAGTTCTTCTGCGAAGTTTTGAGCTCGTCATCCGCCGTGAAGTACTTCTTAGCCGTGTCTGGGGCGTGGATGCAGAAGTGGAGGATTGTAACCTTGACACTTACATCCATTACCTGCGCAAGCGGCTCTCCTACGTTGGAAGCACGCTTGCCTTAAAAACCATCCGCGGTGTCGGATATACGCTGGCTTCCTCCTGATCCCTGATTTTCCATATAAGATCATGAAGCTTCTGTATAGCTGCCGTTACTTTTCAATTATTTTATCCTTATTGCAATTTACAGATACCTTTTTTTCATTATCAGGAGGATACCTCATGTTTCCACACTTCACCTTTTCCGGCACGACCTATCAGGCTTTGCATCGCAAACTCACCTTATTTTGTACCTGCGTCACACAGATCATTCTCCTTGCCTTAAGTGCTCTGTGTGTTTTTGTTGCAAAAAAAAATATAAAGCAGGGAAACGAAACCGCTTTTCTCACAGAGACAAGTTCTGTCATTTCCCATTTGCAGGAGCAGGATGTCATCTCACACCAGTGGTTAAACCAGTTACAGGAAAACAGTTCTATCCAGATTTATCTTTATGAGAATGGGACTCCACTCTTTTATGACCAGTATCATCAGACAACTGCAGACGAGCAATTATGTGAAAATGCACTTCTCGCCGCAGAAGAGCTTACCGGGAACCCTCCTTTTTTCACGAAAAATAAAAGGCTTTCCTCGCATACGGAATATCAGTTCAACTCCGACGATAACATTCCCTACATTGCATCCGTCGGCAGTATCCCAAAAGGCGGCAGTTACTTAAACTTTCTGATCCTGCGCTCGCTCGCCGAACAGTCTCACCAGATGCTGTCGTTAAGAATTATCGTGATCATTGCAAATATTGCCGCATTTTTACTGCTGTTTCTCTTTTTCCACTTCTTCATCCGAAAAATGTTAGAACCAGTCGAAACTGCACAGAAAAAGCAGACACAATTCATCGCCTCCGCCTCCCACGAGCTACGCACCCCATTAGCGGTTGTCCGCTCCGGCTTGGAATCCGTTGAAAAATGTTCAAATGAAGAGGAACGAAACCACTTTCTCCATCTGATGTCCGAGGAGACCGTCCACATGAAACGTCTGATCGACGATATGCTGCTGCTCGCAAATTCGGATGCTGACACGCTCACCATCAAACCGGAAGCCTGTCAGCCGGATTTGCTGCTCTTAGACACTTATGAAAAGTTCGAACCACTGGCAAAGAAAAACGGGCTTCACCTTATCCTCACTCTGCCGGAAGAAATTCTCCCGGACTGCTTCTGTGATATCCACCGCACAGAACAGATTTTTTCCATTATCGTGGATAATGCACTCTGTTACACACCATCCGGTGGAAAAGTGACACTCTCCTGCCATGCTGAAAATGAAATGCTTTGTTTTCTATTCGAAGATACCGGATGTGGAATTTCAGAGGAAAAGAAATCCCATATTTTCGAACGATTTTACCGCGCCGACGATGCCCATACCGACAGAGAACACTTTGGACTTGGACTCTGCATTGCGAAAGAACTCACCGAAAAGCAAAATGGGAACATCCAGGTTGTGGATGCTCCCATTTCCGGCAGCTGCTTTATGGTGCAATTGCCATGTGCACTTTAATATTTATGTGATCTCTACGCTCTCCTGTCAGGTTATATTTTTCCTGTTATTCCACATTTTTCAGTGCCTGATCCATCGGAATACGCTTGATCCTTCTGAAATCCAATACCATGACAAGCAGATATCCGATCAGGATAAACAGGAACATTTTCACATAGCCCATCGTGCTTATGCGGAAAGCGTACCATCCACTGTAGGAAAAGAGCATGATCCTCCAGACAGCCTTCATGATGACGACACCTAAAATCACGCTGACAACATCGATCACCACAAGAACAATGGTTGTAGACAACAGATATAAGCTTGCAATCTCCCGGTTCTCATAGCCCAGGATTTTTGTCATGGAAATTGCATTTTCGTTCTTCTCGATGATCAGCTTCGTGAGCAGGTAAATCAATACTGCGGATAACAGGATGCACAGATACTGGAAGTAGGTCATATAAGAGCCCATGGAATGATCGAGCTGATCACACATTTTCGTAATGTCATGTTCTGTGATGACGGTTGCAATCTCATCCTCATCAATATCTGTGATCTCTGAATCCGAGAGATAGCCTGTGAATGCATCACTGTCCATGTCAAAGATTTCACAATACTGCTCATTGGACAGAAATACTGCCAGCGCCTGACTGTGATCATAGATTCCTGCAACCTCAAACTCATACTGTTTGTTCTCATATTTTTCGTCAAGAACCACTGTGTCGCCCACGCTCAGGCTGTATTTATCTGCATAGGAAGCAGAAATATATGCCTCGTTTCCTTTCAGGGCAGACAGGTCACTGATTTTCACATACCGGCTGTCATCCTCGATTCCGTAGACAGAAATCTCCTCATCTAACGTATCACTCTTATGCTGCAGAGATGTCATATTGAATTTCTCTGCATCCTTATTGTTCGTTGTGATAATGTCTCCATCCTCATTCTCATAAGACTTTAACACATACTGGTAGTTCGTGAACATCATATCTGAAACATTGGATTTGTAATAATCGAGCGTCTCCGGCATACCGACCGCCATTGCGAGCATAATGCTGATAAACAAGATACCCACAAATAAAATCAGGTAATTCGTCACGTTCTGGAACATGATACGCAGGCGGAAACGGCTTAAAAAACTCCATTTTGGCAGGCGCATTGCTTTTTTACGCTTTGTTTTTTTCAGATCATGACGCAAAAACTGTAATGGTGTATGCCTCATCATTTTTATAATGACGACGAGATTGACCGCAAGCATTAAAACAACCGGAATGATCGTTGTCTTGAAAAAGGCATCCGGGTTCCAGACTGTCTGATAAGTTGGAAGACTATAGCTGTTATAATACATGCCGACAACCACATTTTTAAATACGGTATAGCCGAGGATATTTCCAACGCACGCTGCGAGAAGTGTCACGATCACCGGCATGGAAATATAATGTCTGACCAGTTCACCTCTCGTATAACCGGAAGCTCTCAGTGTTCCGATCGTAGAAGCCTCCTTCACGATCGTGTTGCTGATGGTCACTGCAAAAATAAATGCAATGATCACGATCAAAATGTCCAGTAAAACACCACCCATAGCTTTGTCTGAACCCATATCATCCGTTGCAAAATTAATAGCCGGATTTGCATAGCGCGGCATATAGTCCTCTAACTCTTTGTCAGCACACACAACCTGTGTGAGCAGTGCTTTCATGAAATCATCGGATTTTGCTTTCTGCTCCACTTCATCTGCAGGAGTATCCACATAATTCCATGTGTAAGCATAATGAACAGTTTTATGTAAACTATCAAATCCTTCCTGTGTGACCATAGCCACATCAAATTTGATCGCATCAAACATCATATCCGTTGATTTCTCATGCAATGTCGCATAATTGACATAGGCGATCAGTCCGACAACTTTGAACCTCTGCCCGCTGACAGAAATCTCATCTCCCACTTTGACGCCGACATTGTCTGCATGCATACGGTCAATTGCGATCTCATCCGCTTTTTCCGGAAATGCTCCGTCAAGCAGGCAGGCAAGATCCACGTTATCATTTTTTGCATAGACACGGATGTTTCCTTCTGCCTCGCCGTCGTTGTTGTAATCTTCCTCCTCATTTCGGAAGAAGTTCTCATATACTTTTACCGGAACTTCTGTAAAATCAGAATCGTTTAACTCATATTTTTCTTCTGCGTCAGCATATTTATCATCAATTTCCTCTACAATTTTATCCCATGCCTTGTCGTAGGCTTCCGGATAAGCCTTTTCATCTAGCTTTTCGTCCAGCTCTTTTTTCGCTTTGTCAAGATAATACTTTTTGACGTCCGCTTTTGTTCCTGTCTCGATAGCAGAAAGTAACGTCTCATCCGCCTTTTTGTCCAGCTCAAAATGTCCATCCTCTAACTTATATTTTGTCACGCCTTCATTTGCTGCAACGAGCATACTCTCATTTGCAACATACATACCGGAAACAAAGCCGATCGTGAGGATCAGGAATAATGCCACCACAAGATATTTTTTCCAGTCACCGAGCAATTCACGCGGAATACGTCTGATGAGTGGATTTTTAATTTTTTTCTTTTTCATAACTGCCACACTCCTTACCACTCAAGATCTGCTGCTGAAATCTTGTGCTCGTTCCTCTCGTTGTGGCGCACGGCTCCATCACGAAGTTTTATAACATGATCTGCCATGTTCTTGATTGCCTCGTTGTGCGTTACCATGATGATCGTGTTTCCATATTTTTTGTTTACATCTTCGATCAGTTTTAAAATCTCTTTGGAGGTGTTATAGTCCAACGCTCCGGTCGGCTCATCGCAGAGCAGGATATCCGGGTTCTTCACAATCGCACGACCGATGGAAACACGCTGCTGCTGACCGCCGGACAACTGGTTCGGCAGCTTGTATCGGTGCTCGTAAAGTCCAAGTGTATGTAACAGGTCGTCGATATCCAACGCATTGTCAGAAAGGTACGCTCCGACCTCAATGTTTTCCTTCACGTTCAGATTGGCGATCAGATTGTACATCTGAAATACATAGCCGAGATGTTTTCTGCGGTATTGGGTTAGTTTCTTCTCACTCATATCTTCGAGCTTATCACCGTTGATCGAGATGTAACCGCAATCGGCACTGTCGATTCCTCCGATAATATTTAATAAAGTTGATTTTCCCGAACCGGACGGTCCAAGCAGAACACAGAACTCTCCTTTTGCCACGGAAAAGTTCATTCCGCGCAATACTTCCTGACGTGTTTCTCCACTTCCAAAACCTTTTTTCAGGTCAACGATCTCCAAAAATTTTTTCTCTTCCTCTGACATAGTCTCCCCTTTTTCAAAAAACATATTTGGCAACAGCCATTTTTGACATCTAGGTTAGTTATAACTAATCTCAGGAAAATTATAGCACATGATATTGGGGATACAAGGAAGAGATATTGTTGTTGAGAAATTTTGTCAGTTAAATTAACTATTTGATTACATATTGACCTTTGATACTATTCGATATAATATATGTATATACAGTTAATACTATATAACAAAGACCGTCGCATGAAGTGCGTGTAGATACCGATTATGAAACTAAGCTTCATGATCAACAATATCTTTTTTAAAGGAGTGAACATTTATGAGCGATCAGGTTGCCATCAAAACATGGGGAAATAGTCAGGGAATACGTATTCCAAAGAATATTCTTGAAAAACTTGGACTCCATGTCTCAGATACTTTACAAATTGAAGTAATTGATGATTCGATTGTTTTGAAAAAAGCATTTAAACACAAAACATTTGAGGAACGCGTTGCTGAATACAATGGGGAAATTTCAATTTGTGATTATGATTGGGGAGAACCTGTCGGAAAGGAAATTTTATGATGAATTTTTCGCAGGGAGATATTATCAAAATTTCTAATTTAAAAGATGCAATGCTTGTTGTAAGTAAAAATGAATTTATTAAAAAAACAGGTGTTTTTCACGTCTGCCCACTTTTAGAGAATTATGCAGAAGGTCCTCTTCACATAAAAGTACGCGGTGTCAAAGACACCTCAGGAACTGCTATATGTGAGCAATTGAAGCTAATTGACCCTTCCGCCAGAAGCTGCAAACGTATCGACCGCGTCCCTTATCATATGATTATGAATGTTTCAGACGCAATACAGGGTATTTTTGAATATGACTAATATAAGAAACAAGGAGACTTCCATGACCGAAACCCTATTAAAAGCCTGGGCATTATTTGACGCAGGCAATTACACCGATGCCGAAACGATTTATAAAGAATGTTATGCAAAGATTCCTTCCACCGACCATGACAATTATTTTTCCCGGATGACGCACTTGCCCGCTCCGCAAATCTCTATGAGCAGGGCTATGTTTCCATGAAGCTTCATGATCTTCCTCTCGCAGAAAAAAACATGCTTTCTGCCTTAGATTTTGCTGAAAAGTCGAACGATCTTATCTCCATCGGCTGTGCTTACCGCGGTCTTGGGGAAATCCTGAAAGCGTCAGAAAAAGCAGAGGATGCGGCTGTCTATTTTGAAAAAGCTATCATCGCTTTCCAGAAAGCCGGAGATACCTACGGTGTTGAAGAAGTAAAAGAACTCATGTCAAAATAACATCCTACTTTTCAAAAAATATGCATGTTTCATTTGACTCTCTGTTGCGGTTCACTTGTACCTTGTTCCAGTAACGGCTCACTCTCTTCGCATCCTGCGATGTTTAGATGGGTATTTCCCCACTGCTGCATTGCTTCAATGATCGGCGACAGAGTCCTGCCAAAATCCGTCAGACTGTACTCTGTCTTTGGCGGCAAAGACAATACCCGTCCTGTCTCCGGCTCTTTTTATGTAACTACTTCGTTTTCCCCTCTCCCTCGAAATACTCCTTCACCAGCTTCACAACCACACCTGATAATAAGAATACTGCGATCAGGTTCGGGATTACCATAAGTCCGTTGAATGTCTCTGCGATGTTCCACATCAGTCCGAGGTTCATGGTCGCACCAACGATTACCACCAGCGCATATAAAATCATGAACGGCTTATTTGCCCGCGTTCCAAATAAAAATTCAATACATCTTGTTCCGTAAAGTCCCCAGCCAATGATCGTGGAGAATGCAAAACAGCACATTGAAACCGCAGTAAAAATAGATACCCAGCCACCATATACGGAGGTGAATCCGCTGATGGTAAGCTCTGCACCTGCTGCCTCGCCATATCCAACCGGAACGCCGCTGCATAAAATGACCAGTGCGGTCAGTGTACAGATCACGATCGTGTCCACAAACACTTCGAAAATACCGAAAAATCCCTGTTTTACCGGTTTTCTCGTATCGGCACAGGCATGTGCGATCGAACCGGTTCCAAGTCCTGCCTCATTGGAAAAAATACCTCTGGAAACACCCTTTTTCATACTCATGAAAAAGCTTCCCACTGCTCCGCCTGTCACGGCTGCCGGGTTAAATGCACCCTCAAAAACAGAACCGAATACCGCTGGAATGGATCTGAAATTGATCAGTACAACACCGATCGCCAGTAAAATATAAATGATCGCCATAAATGGCACCAGTTTCTCTGTCACCTGTCCAATTCTTTTAATTCCACCAATCAAAATTAATGCGATCAGTGCGGCTAAAACTATTCCAATGACCAGGTTTAAGGTCGGTGCGGATTCCTCGGAGAGCAGGTTAAAATTATAAAGTGCTGAGTCGATTGCCGTAGTGATCGTGTTGACCTGCGTTGCATTTCCGGTTCCGAATACGGTCAGAACTCCGAAAGCAGAAAACAGGTACGCAAGCCAAAGCCAGTGTTTTTTCAAACCGTTTTTGATGTAATACATCGGTCCGCCGACCAACTCTCCGTTGGCATTTGTCTCGCGGAAATGTACGGCAAGTGTCACCTCGGAAAACTTGGTGCACATGCCAAGGATTGCGGATATCCACATCCAGAAAACTGCACCCGGTCCGCCGATTGCGATTGCGCCTGCCACACCTGCCACATTTCCGGTTCCAACTGTCGCCGCGAGTGCGGTACAGACCGCCTGAAACGGAGTCAGTGCTCCATCCGATGCCTCTCTCTTTTTCAGCATACGTCCGATGGTCACTTTCATCGCATACGGAAATTTGCGGATCTGCAAAAACCGGGTTCGGACACTCAAAAACAGGCCGACGCCGATAATGCAGATCATTGCGGGCACACCCCAGATAAAGTTATTTACTACATTGTTGATTTGTTCTATCGTCTGTAACATTTTCTTTGCATTCCTCTCCATCTCATAGCACATACACATTACTCTGTCCAAGTGTAAGTGCAATGCACAAATTATAACATATTGTTTCCGAGTATGCAAAAAAATTGAGTAAAAACCACGTATTTTATGGTTTCCACTCAATTTCTACAACGACTTATACATGTTTCATAATTTTCACCAGCCGACTCGTACCAAGCCGGTCTGCACCAAGCCCGATAAATTTTTCTGCATCCGCAAAAGAAGATATTCCACCGGCTGCCTTTACTTTCACGTTCGCACCGACGTGTTTTCGCATCAACGCTACATCCCACGCTGTTGCTCCTGCGGTGGAAAATCCGGTGGAGGTCTTAATGAACTCTGCGCCTGCATTCGTCACGATCTCACACATCTTGATCTTCTCCTCATCTGTCAGAAGGCATGTCTCAATGATCACTTTTAAGGTTTTTCCGCTGCATGCCTCATGGATTTTTCGGATTTCCTGCTCGATTTCATCATACCGTTTGTCTTTTAAAAATCCGATATTGATGACCATATCGATCTCGTCGGCTCCGTTTGCGACCGCATCCCTGGTCTCGAAAATTTTCGTCGCCGTTGTGTGGTATCCGTTTGGGAATCCGATCACTGTACAAATCGGCAGTTTTCCATCGACATACTCTGCCGCCTGTTTCACATAACAAGCCGGGATACAGGCAGAAGCGCATCCATATTTTATTCCATCGTCTAAAATCTGCCGGATTTCCTCCCATGTTGCAGTCTGTGAAAGCAGTGTGTGATCTACTCTGCTTAAAATATCTTTTTTATCCATGTTTTTCCTTTCTACTGCCGGCTGTTCAGGCATCGTATTGCTTACTCATCATGCAAAGATGTATTTCTTGATTTTCTGCTATGTTTTGCTTTCTCAATCTGCTGTCACTTCTGCATTTCGCATTCTTATGTCACTTCAACTCTGCAAGCAATGACGTACCAATCGTGCCTTCCGGCATCTGCACACCAAAATTATCTGCGATCGTTGCCCCGATCACTGCAAATGTATCCTGATCTTCAAGCTTTCCTGACTCCTTCATGGAAGGCGAATATGCAACAAACATCACCTGTTCCCTGGTGTGGTCAGTACCCTTATAGGTTGGATCATTTCCGTGATCTGCCGTGATGATAAGAAGATCATCTTCCCGAAGTACCTTAAGAAGTTCGCCGAGTTTCACGTCAAAGCGTTCCAGTTCCTCTGCGTATCCTTTTACGTTTCTTCTGTGTCCCCAAAGTGCGTCAAAATCTACCAGATTCACAAAACAAAGTCCGGTAAAATCGCGCTCTGCGATCTCGATTGTCTGCTCCATTCCATGAACCGAGCTTTTGGACTTATTGGATTCCGTGATTCCTTCCCCGTCAAAAATATCCCGGATTTTTCCGACAGAGATCACATCATATCCGGCGTCTTTTAACGCATTTAATACGGTTCTTCCATATGGCTTTAAGGCATAATCATGACGGTTGCTGGTGCGGACAAACTCACCTTTTTTCTTTCCAACATAAGGTCTTGCAATGACACGCCCAACTTTCCATTCATCTTTCATGGTAATCTCTCTGGCAATCTCACAGCAACGGTAAAGCTCCTTTAGCCCAAACGTTTCCTCGTTTCCACAGATCTGAAGAACCGAATCCGCAGATGTATACACGATCATGTGTCCGGTTGCGATCTCTTCCTCGCCCAGTTCCTCTAAGATTTCGGTTCCACTCGCACTCTTGTTTCCAATCACTTTGTGACCGGTACGTTTTTCCAGTTCATCGATCAGTTCCTTTGGAAAACCGTGCTCGGTAAACGTCAAAAATGGCTTGGTAATATGAAGTCCCATCATTTCCCAGTGTCCGGTCATGGTATCTTTTCCGTTGCTCACCTCAGAGAGTCTTGTAAAATATCCCATTGGTTTTTCCACCGGTGCAATATTCTTCAGCTCTTTTAAATTGGCAATTCCAAGTTTCTGCATATTCGGAATTGAAAGATTGCCCACCGTCTCCGCAATATGTCCTAACGTGTCGGTTCCCGCATCGCCGAAACGTTCTGCATCTTTTGCTCCACCGATCCCACAGGAATCAACTACAATCGTAAAAATTCTACGGTACTTTTTTGCTTCCATGATTCTC
>UMCM01010882.1_pt1 | contig 15403 bp, 16 predicted proteins | sample 1964231 | NCBI WGS metagenome assembly UMCM01 (sample SAMEA4835968, study PRJEB28245) | human gut metagenome | biome: gut microbiome; material: fecal sample | place: Denmark | collected 2008
CCGCCGTACCCGCCCTGCGCCACGCCGAGGACGAGGTGCGGGTGCGGGGTCTGCGCTGCGCACTGGCCGGTGCCTCCGGCAAGGACCGCACCGAAGCCGCTGCCGCGCTGGCCGATGCCCGGCAGAAGCTGACCGCCCTGCTGGCGGCCAGCGGGCGGCCTGCCGACGCGCTGGAGCCGAAATTCAGCTGTAAGCTGTGCCAGGACACCGGCACGGTCAACGGCCGCACCTGCAGCTGTGTGCACAAGGTCATGCAGCAGCTGCGCCGACAGGAGATCGAGCAGCTGTCCAGCCTGTCCATTTCCAGCTTTGACACCATGGAGCTGCGCTATTACCCCAACACAATGGATGCCCAGAGCGGTGTGAACGTCCGGGCCTATATGGACCGCCTGCTGGATGGCCTGAAGCAGTATGCCGAGGATTTTTCCCCCACCGAGAACGAAAGCCTGATGCTCATCGGCAACGCGGGCCTTGGCAAGACCCACGCTGCGCTGGCCATTGCGGGCCTTGTGCTGGAACAGGGCCACGATGTGATCTATGTGTCTAGCCCGGACTTCTTTGGCAAGATCGAAGCTTCCCGCTTTGACCCCTCCGGTGATGCCGACACTCTGCTGCGCACTGCCTCCACCGCCGACCTGCTGATCTTGGACGATCTGGGCACCGAGTTCGTCACGCCCTACTTCATCACGGTGTTCTACAGCCTGCTGAACAACCGTCTGGGTGCCGGGCTGCCCACCATCATCACCACCAACATCACCGACGGTGCCCTGCTGGAAAAACGCTATACCGAAAAAATTTCCAGCCGCCTGTCGGCGTTCATTCCCTTCCGCTTCCTAGGTGAGGACATCCGCCCCCAGAAAGCGGCGGAATAAACCGCAAAAAAGGATCCCCCGCCGGGCACAGCTGCCTCCGGCGGGGGATCTTTGACGTTATACCGTTTTGCTCTCAGAATTCCAGGGCCGGGCTCACCTCATTGCGGCGCTGTGCCTGCACGATGCAGTCTTTGTCCGGCACCACGCCCGCTGCGCCCAGCGTATTGAACACCGTCTGCAGGGCAAGTGCCGGAGTGTTGTTCTCCTGTGAGAGATGGCACAGGGCAAAGCGCTTGCACCCTTCCTGAATGAGCTCCAGCAGTTTTGCCGAGCACTCGTCGTTGGACAGATGCCCCCGGGCGCTCTCAATGCGGGACCGTAAGTAGTAGGGGTAAGGGCCGCTGCGCAGCATGTGCAGGTCGTAGTTGCTCTCCAGCGCCACCAGGTCGCACCCGGCAAGGGCCTCGTGCACCGGGGGCGTCAGCACGCCAAGGTCGGTGGCGATGGTCATGGTCTTGCCGTCCGGGGTGTGGATGCGGTAACCCACACAGGGCACATCATGGCTGGTGGGGAAAGACTGCACCCCAAATGCGCCCACGTCCTCTTCCCGGCCCTCCAGCGTGTTCAGTTCACAGCTGGGCGGCACGATGCCGTTGGCATCCAGAAAATCCAGCGTGTCGGCCGCGCCGTACACCGGCAGCGGGTTCTTTTTGAGGAAGGTGGACAGCCCCTTGACGTGGTCGCTGTGCTCATGAGTGACCAGAATGCCGTCGCAGTCGCTGACGGCAAGGCCCAGCGCCTTGAGCGCTGCCGAGGTGGTGCGCACCCCCTTGCCCATGTCCACGATCAGGTACCGGCTGCCGCAGCGCACCACGCTGCTGTTGCCGGAAGAGCCGGAATACAATGAGATGAATTCTGCCATGAAAAACCTCTTACTGCTCATGAAAACAGCCCGCCGCAGAATACGGCAGGCTGTTGGTTTTGTTCAGACTTGCTGTGGTTACAGGGCCTGCTCCAGCGCGGCGGGCACACGGTCCACCTTGCTGATGTCGGCACCCAGGCCGCGCAGCTTTTCCACGATGTTCTCGTAGCCGCGCTCAATGTGGCCGATCTCCTCGATCTCGCTGGTGCCGTCTGCCATCAGGGCAGCCACCACCATAGCGGCACCGGCACGCAGGTCCAGCGCACGCAGCGGAGCCGGGCTGAGCTTTTCCACGCCCTCGAACACGGCCACCTGACCGTCCACCTGCACGCTGGCACCCATCTTGCGCAGCTCGTCCACATAGCGGAAGCGGTTGTCCCACACGCTCTCGGTGACGGTGCTGGTGCCCTTGGCCACGCTCAGCAGCACACCCATCAGGGGCTGCATGTCGGTGGGAAAACCGGGATGCGGCATGGTGTTGATCTTCAGGGGCAGGATGTCGCCGGTACGGCGTACCCGCACGGCATCGTCGAACTCTTCCACCTCGGCACCGGCACGGCGCAGCTTGGCGGTAATGGGCTCCAGATGCTTGGGGGTCACGTTCTTGATCAGCACATCGCCGCCGGTGGCAGCGGCCGCCACCATGTAGCTGCCGGCCTCGATCTGGTCCGGGATGATGCTGTAGGTGCAGCCGTGCAGCTTTTCCACACCGCGCACCTTGATCACATCGGTGCCGGCACCGCGCACGTCGGCACCGCACATGTTCAGGAAGTTGGCCAGGTCCACTACATGGGGCTCCTTGGCGCAGTTTTCCAGAATGGTCTGGCCCTTTGCCATCACAGCGGAGAGCATGCCGTTCATGGTAGCGCCCACACTGACCTTATCAAAGAAGATGTGTGCGCCGTTGAGCTCCTTGGCACGCACCGTGATCATGCCGTAGTCCACGCTGTCCTCGGCACCCAAGGCACTGAACACCTTGAGGTGCTGGTCGATGGGGCGGGGGCCCAGGTTGCAGCCGCCGGGCATGGCCACCTGCGCCCGGCCAAAGCGGGACAGCAGAGCGCCCAGGAAGTAGTAGCTGGCACGCATCTGACGGGACAGATCGTCCGGCACGTTGGCGCCGGTCAGATGGGTGGTGTCGATCTCGTAGGTGTTGCGGTTGAGCATCTTGACCTGCGCGCCCAAGGTGCTCAGGATCTTCAGGCTCACCGCCACGTCACTGATATCCGGCAGATTTTCGATCACACAGACATCCGCCGCCAGAATGGTAGCAGGCAGAATGCCGACCGCCGCATTCTTTGCACCGGAAATGGTGACCTCGCCGTGCAGGGGCTTGCCGCCCGTAATAACAAATTTCTCCACTTTTATGATCTCCTTGTCAAAGGCCTGTGCCACAGGCCTGTTAAGGTTCCTGAAAGCATTCATATCCGCTGCCTGTGCCCGTCCTGTGTACAAAGCCAACAAAGCCCGCGCACAATTACAGCTATCTTATTATACACAAATTACACAAAAAAGCAAAGCCCCGATTGTACGAGTTCCATTATTTTCTGTTTTGCCCAGAATCCGTTCCGATATTCTGAAAATTTGTCTCTTTTTTTCAAGATTCCGACACATTCCGGCGGTCAGACGCCGGTTTGTCACATTTTACCACACCTGATCCTCACTGCGGGTCTCCTTGATCCAGCCCAGCTGATAGGCCGTTACCAGCTGTTTGAGATCGTGCACCCGCTCCCGCAGCACCTCGCCCTCGTCGGTGTCCTCCACCAGGATGCGGTGGTTCTCGGTCTCCAGAATGTTTTTCTGGGAAATGATATCCAGGTTTTCACTCACCGCCTTTTCGGCACTCTCAAAGGGTTGGTGGGTGCGCAGCGACATGGAGCGGCTGGAATACACCAGCGTGTAGCCCGCAATGCCGGTTTTTTCGTGGTAGGCACGACAGAACCCACCGTCGATCACCACCAGACGGCCGCCGCCCTTGATGGGGCTCTCGCCGTTCTTTTCCCGCACGGGGACGTGGCCGTTGACGATGTGGCTGGTACCCGGCAGGCCGAACTCCGCCAGAATGCGGCGGCAGGCGGCCTCGTCGTTGTACCAGGTATAGTAGGGATCCTTGACCTCCTCATGGGTGGCGGGGTCTGCCACATACAGCCGCTCGAAGGTGGTCATAGCGCTGCGGCCGAACAGCGGTGACAACCGCCCGCACCACAGATACCACAAAAAATCCTGTCCGTTCTGGCGTTCGGCGCTGCCCTCCGGTGCGTAATAGCCCCGCCGGGCCCGGGCATCGCAGTAATCCATCAAGGCACGGCCGGAATAGCGGCGGCCCTCAAAGCGTTCCACCGCAAAACTGCCCTTTGCGGTCATGGGCACCACACCGTGGTACAGCAGGTTGCCATTTTCAATGTGGTACACACTACCCTTTGCATAGAGAAATTCCACATGCTGCTGCAGCTTTTCGCTCTGGCGGAAGGACTGCACCAGCTTGCGCAGCACCAGCTTTTCGTCGTCGTTCAGGGCCGCCGGGTCGGCAGGGTCCACCGTAGGGAAGGCCGTGTCCCGCAGCGGGTAATCCTGTTCGCCGATGCGGACAGTATGCTTTTCCCAGTCGATGCGGCGCAAAAAATCCCGCCCCTGCATTTGGAAGTCCGGGTTGCGGTCGATGACCTGACATTCCAGCTTGAACATCAGGATGCTGATGGCCTTGTGCATCACCGCGCAGCGGTGCAGCATGCCCTTGGTATAGGGGCCGCGGGCCGCGTCGGTGTGGGGCATCCAGATGGACAGATCGTCCTCCCCATAGAACTGCTCGGCCATGCGCTGCAGATGCCGCAGGTTGATGCCGTAGCAATCCTCGAGCATGCCGTGGTTGTGATAGGCCAGCGTGGTCTTGAGCACCGTGCAGATGCAGATGGGGCTTCCGGCGGCGGCACCCATCCACACCACGTCGTGGTTGCCCCACTGGATGTCCACGTTGTGGTGGCGCATGAGCAGGTCCAGAATGATGTCCGGGCGCGGGCCACGGTCAAACAGGTCGCCTACGATGTGCAGCTTGTCCACCGCCAGATGCTTGATCAGCTCGCACAGCCGCACGATGAAACGGTCTGCCCGGCCGTTCTCGATGATGCTGCCCACGATTTGCCCATAATACAGGTCTTTGTCGTGGTCCTCAAAATGGGCGTGGAGCAGCTCGTCCAGGATATAGCCGCAGCTGGCCGGCAGGCACTGCCGCACATGGTCGCGGGTGTGTTTGGACGATACCAGCCGACAGATGTCAATGAGCCGCAGCAGGGTGTCGGTGTACCACTGGTCCAGCGCTTCCTCGCTGGTGCAGCGGTTCTTGAGCTGCGGCAGCTTTTCGTTGGGGTAGTAGATCAGGGTGGCCAGCTCGGCACGGGTCTGTTCCGGGATGGCCTCCCCCAGCACCAGGTCCACTTTTTCACGGATGACACCGGAAGCGGAGTTCAGAATGTGGACAAAGGCTTCGTTTTCGCCGTGCAGGTCACTCATGAAATGTTCGGTGCCCTTGGGCAGCTTGAGTAGGGCCTGTGTACTGATGATCTCGCTGGCCGCCGCAGCCTGCGAAGGGTAATCCCGCGAGAGCAGGGTCAGATATTTGAGGTTATCGCGGATCTCATCGTTCTCGGTGCGCATGAGGGTTCCTCCTGAAAGCAGTTATTCTCTTTTTATAGTATAGCACGACCCGTGTAAAATGTGGTATACTGGGGGCAACAAACTTTACACAAAGGACTTTGGATATTATGCCGAAAACCGATCTTGTCTCTCCGCCCTCCCACTGCGCCCTGTGCCCCCGCCGCTGCGGGGTGGACCGGGCTGCCGGAGCCGTGGGCTTCTGCGGCGCGGGCCGCACCCTGAAAGCCGCCCGCGCTGCCCTGCATTTCTGGGAGGAGCCCTGCATCAGCGGTACCCATGGCAGCGGCACCGTGTTCTTTTCCGGCTGCACCCTCAAGTGCTGCTTCTGCCAGAACTACCCCATCAGCGCCGAAGGGCTGGGCAAGGAGATCAGCGTGGAGCATCTGGCCGAAATCTTTCTCAGCCTGCAGGCACAGGGAGCCCACAACATCAATCTGGTCACGCCGGGCCAGTGGCGGCCCTGGATCACTGCCGCACTGGACCTTGCCCGGGCACAGGGCCTGCATCTGCCCATTGTGTGCAACACCGGCGGCTATGAGACCGTGGAGAATGTGGAGGCCTGGCGCGGGTACATCGACATCTGGCTGGCCGATCTGAAATACGTCTCCCCCGCCCTGTCGGCGGAACTTTCCGCCGCACCGGACTACTTTGCTCAGGCAAAACCCGCCATTGAAGCCATGATGGCCCAGGCCGGGCACCCGGTATTCGACGCCGACGGCATCCTGCAGCGGGGCGTCATCCTGCGGCATCTGGCGCTGCCGGGCCATGTGGACGACAGCTTTGCCGTGCTGGACCAGATGGCCGCCTGGAACGATGCCGACCCGGGATGCTTTCTGCCCAGCGTCATGAGCCAGTATACGCCGTTCTACAAGGCTGCGGAGCACGGCATCGGGCGGCGCATCACCACCTATGAGTACCACCGGGTGGTGAACTACGCCATGGACAAGGGCCTTGTGCATGGCTATATGCAGCAGAAGAGCAGCGCCAAGGAGGAATACACCCCCAGCTTTGACCTGACGGGGGTGTAACGCGAATTCTCTCTTTTCGTCAAACTACCCAAATTTCGGTTCTTATTTTCTCTTGCATTCCCGCGCAAATGCTTGCATTCCGGCGGTGCGCGCACTATAATGGTTACATGGATACAACGATGTGTCAAAAGGATCCACGGTGAGTTTTTTACAATATCAGGAGGACCGTTATGGAACATTTCAATCCCATCCTTGGCAACGAGACCACCGGCCAGAAATTCATCACCTGCGGCGAGATCATGCTGCGCCTGACTCCGCCGAACTACGAAAAGATCCGCATGGCGTCTGCCTTTGAGGCCAGCTACGGCGGCAGTGAGGCCAACATTGCGCTGGCTCTGGCAAACCTGGGTGTGGACAGCACCTTCTTCAGCGTGGTGCCCAACAACAGCCTGGGCAAAAGCGCCGTGCGCTGGCTGCGCTCCAACGACGTGCACTGCACCCCCATGATCCTCACCGAGCCGGACGAGACCCCCTCGAACCGTCTGGGTACTTACTATCTGGAGACCGGCTACGGCATTCGGCCGTCCAAGGTCATCTACGACCGCAAGCACAGTGCCATCACTGAGTATGACTTCTCGCAGGTGGATCTGGACGCCCTGCTGGACGGCTTTAACTGGCTGCATCTCAGCGGCATTACCCCGGCACTGGCTCCCAACTGCCGCAGCCTGATCCTGGACATGCTCAAGGTGGCCAAAAAGAAGGGCCTGACCGTGAGCTTTGACGGCAACTTCCGCTCCACCCTATGGACCTGGGAAGAGGCCCGCGACTTCTGCACCGAGTGCCTGCCCTATGTGGATGTGCTGCTGGGCATTGAGCCCTATCACCTGTGGAAGGACGAGAACGACCACAGCAAGGGTGACTGGAAGGACGGCGTGCCCCTGCAGCCCAGCTACGAGCAGCAGGACGAGATCTTCCAGCACTTCATTGAGCGCTACCCCAACCTGAAGTGCATCGGCCGCCATGTGCGTTATGCTCACAGCGGCAGCGAAAACAGCCTGAAGGCCTTTATGTGGTACGACGGCCACACCTTCGAGAGCAAGCTGTTCACCTTCAACATTCTGGACCGCGTGGGCGGCGGCGACGCCTTCGCCAGCGGCCTGATCTATGCCATGCTGCACAACTACAAAGCCATGGATATGATCAACTTTGCCGTGGCCAGCAGCGCCATCAAGCACACCATCCACGGCGATGCCAACATCACCGACGATGTGAGCAGCATCCGCAATCTGATGAATATGAACTACGACATCAAGCGGTAATTCACCGCACGATGCAGCAGGGCCTGCCGGAAAACCGGCAGGCCCTGTTTGTTTCCGGTGCGCAAAAAAGCACCCACCCCGGAGGGCAGGTGCCTGTGCAGCTGTGCTCAGTTGGAAAGGATCATGCGGTCGTTGGCAAACTCACCGCCGCTGGCGATCTGGAACTTGGCCAGCAGGTCGCTGACGTGCAGGTTCTTTTTCTCTTCCCCGGACACGTCGTAGATGATGTGGCCCTCATACATCATGATCAGGCGGTTGCCATACTTGATGGCATCCTTCATGTTGTGGGTGATCATCATGGTGGTCAGATGGTTTTCCTCCACGATCTTAGCGGAGAGGGTCAGCACCTTGAGCGCGGTCTTGGGGTCCAGTGCTGCCGTGTGCTCGTCCAGCAGCAGGAGCTTCGGCTTATTCATGGTAGCCATGAGCAGGGTCAGCGCCTGTCGCTGACCGCCGGAAAGCAGACCCACACGGGCGGTCAGCCGGTCCTCCAGGCCCAGGTCCAGCGTCTTGAGCAGCTCACGGTACTGTTCCCGCTCGGCCTTGGTGATGCCGATGCGCAGGGTGCGCCGCTTGCCGCGCCGGGCAGCCAGCGCCAGGTTCTCTTCGATCTGCATCGTGGCGGCGGTGCCGGTCATGGGGTCCTGGAACACGCGGCCGATGTAGGCAGCGCGCTGATGCTCGCTCAGGCGGGTGACGTCCACGCCGTCAATGAGGATCTTGCCCTCGTCCACCGGCCACACACCGGCCACAGCGTTCAGCATCGTGGACTTGCCCGCGCCGTTGCCGCCGATAACCGTGACAAAGTCACCTTCGTTCAGCTTCAGGTTCAGGCCATTCAGCGCCGTTTTCTGGTTGACCGTGCCTGCGTTAAAGGTTTTGGAAACATTCTGGATCTCAAGCATTTTTTGCATCCTCCTTCTGTGCCTTTTTGACCGGCTTCGAGAAGTATTTGCTCTTCCAGTACGGCACGGCCAGGAACACGGCCACCACAGAAGCGCTGAGCAGCTTGAGCAGGTTTGCGTCAAAGCCAAGGGTCAGCACCAACTGGATGACAACATAGTAGATGATGGCACCGATGGAGACCGACACCAGCTTGAGGGCAAAGTTGTGGAAAATGCGGCCAAATACAGCTTCGCCAATGATGACGGCGGCCAGACCGATGACGATGGCACCGCGGCCCATGCCCACATCCGCAAAGCCCTGATACTGGCTCAGCAGAGCACCGGACAGGGCCACCAGTGCGTTGGACACGGCCAGACCCAGCACGATGTTGAAGTTGGTGTTGATGCCCTGTGCACGGGACATGGCGGGGTTGGAACCGGTGGCACGGATGGCACAGCCCAGCTCGGTGCCGAAGAACCAGTACAGCACGCCGATGCCCACCGCCGTGACCAGAATGATCATGATGATGGGGTTGTGCAGGGCAAATTCCTTGACCCAGCGCAGGGAGATGAGCAGGCCGTACTTGTCCACGTTGATGGACTGGTTGGCCTTGCCCATGATCTTCAGGTTGATGGAGTACAGCGCCAGCTGAGTCAGGATGCCGGCCAGAATGGCGGGGATGCCCATAAAGGTGTGCAGCAGGCCGGTGACAAGGCCGGTGGCCAGACCGGCCAGCACCGCCACCAGCAGTGCCAGCCAGACGTTCATGCCGGAAAGCAGGCACATGACGCACACGGCGCCGCCGGTGCCGAAAGAGCCGTCCACGGTCAGGTCGGCCACGTCCAGAATGCGGTAGGTCAGGTATACGCCAATGGCCATGATGCCCCAGATCAGGCCCTGCGCACAGGCACCCGGCAGAGCACCCGGCAGGTTGGCAAGTCTTGCAATGATCTCCAAAACAATTTCCTCCTAAACGTTACACTTTTTTATCTCCCGTTTTGATACGGGAAAGCGGAGAAGAGTAAAAATATGCTCTCCTCCGCTATTTTCGTTTTGGTTCCCGCTGTTGTCAGGCCTCGATCTCCTCGTAGCCTTCCGGCACGGTCAGGCCCAGATCATCGCAGATGGCCTTGTTGTACTTCTTGGTCACGTCGGTGTACTCGATGGGCATGGTGGAGATATCGCTCTCGCCGTTCAGGATCTTGACGGCCATCTCACCGGTGGTGTAGCCCAGATCATAGTAGCTGATGGACAGGGTGGCCACGCCGCAGCCAGAGCAGATGCCCTCCTCACCGGCGAACACGGGCTTCTTGGCCGGGCGGCAGATGCCGTCCACGATGCCGGTGTTGGCCGCCACGGTGTTGTCAGTGGGCACATACAGGGCATCGTTCTCATCGGCCGCTTTCTGGCACACAGAGGACAGATCATTAGAATCCGAGAAAGCGTACTGGGTAGCGGTCACACCCTTGGCCTCCAGGTACTTCTGGACCTCGTCCACCTGATACTGGCTGTTTGCCTCGGCAGAGCAGTACAGCAGGCCAACCTTCTTGGCGTCCGGCATCCACTCCACGATCATATCCGCCTGCTGATCCAGCGGGGCCAGATCGGAGGTGCCGGAGACGTTGCCGCCCACGGTGCCGGAGAAGTTATCCAAACCCAGCGCCACGCCGTACTCGGTAACCGAGGTACCCAGAACGGGGATGGTGTTGGTGGCAGCCTGAGCCGCCTGCAGGGCGGGGGTCGCGTTGGCCATGATCAAATCCACACCGGAAGAAACAAAGCCGTTGGTGATGGTAGCGCAGGTTGCGGAGTCGCCCTGTGCATTCTGGAAGTCGAAGGTAACGTTGTCGCCAAAGGCAGCCGTCAGGGCATCCTCAAAGCCCTGGGTGGCCGCATCCAGAGCGGCGTGCTGCACCAGCTGGCAGATGCCAACGGTGAACTTCTGGCCGTCAGCCGCTGCAGAAGCAGAAGCTGCGGTGGAGGAAGCCACGGAAGAAGCAGCTGCGGAGGAAGCGGAAGAACCGCCACAGGCAGACAGAGCGGCGGCGGCACCGCAGGCAGCGGCGGCAGCCAGGAACGAACGACGAGTGATCTTACGCATTTTGATTTCTCTCCTCTATACATTGCAGTTCGTGCGGCCACAGGCTGCCGCACGCGAACTGCTGAATTGTAAGCGAGCCAGAAACAGGTTTGCTTTACACTCGTGAAGTATAGCACACATTTCCCGGTAAAACAATCCGCTTTTGCGCAAAAACGGCCCTTATTATCTATTATTTAAAACATTTCCATCAATTATTTTGATTGCACGTTTTGCTTTTGCTGGTAAGCCGTCAGTTTTGCCCAATCGGCTTTCAGACTGTGCAGGTTGGCTTCCAGCTGGGGCAGCCAGGGCTGTGCGTAGTCGTAGTGGTAATACAGTGCCTGCCACAGCTTTGCCTGTGCACGCCGCAGCAGCACCGGACTGAGCACCGCTTCCAGACGTTCCACCTCATCCTCCAGCTCCATGCAGGTCAGTGCCCAGCGCACGTCCAGCGCCTCGCGGGCGGGCACGTCGTAGCGGGACAGGTAGTCCTGTACCCGGGCTTCGATCACCTGCCCTCCGCAGCCGGTAGGCTGCAAGAAGTAGCTCACCTGCCCTTCCCGGCTGATCTCCTGGGCCAGCGGGTAGAGCGCGCACACCAGCGGTTCCGCATCGTGGATGGCACAGTGGTTCTCGGTCAGGAACGGGCAGTTGCTGCGGTTCTCTTTGACCGGGGCCAGCCGCAGCACCGGCAGATGGCTCACCTGCCCGATGCTGGCCCGGCAATAGCCCCGGGCCACGATCTGCGGCGGCAGGCGCAGCCGGGCTGCAATGCGCCACAGGTCAAAGCCAGATAATACGATATCTTCCCTGCCCCGGCAGCAGTCGCCGCATCCGGCGCAGGCAAAACAGAACTGCGCCTCCCGCTCCAGAAGCGGCATGGCCTCGGTGCGGGTAAAATCCACCTGCCCGCACAGGTCGATGTGGTCGTCACGCATGGATGATCTTCCTTCTTCCTGAATGATATTGATTTTTATTGTATCACATTGCCGTCAAAAGCAAAAGGGAGCGTTTCCGCTCCCCTTGTGCTAAGGTGATGATTTGTTCCATGTTCAGCCCTCCTTCTACTCGATTTCAAGAATCTTGCAGATGCTCTGGATAATCTTCTCCGGCTTTCGCTCGCCACGAAGAATCTTGTAGAGGTACGAATCGTCAAGGAACAATCCAGTATCGCCTTGAACCGCCTGAATCAGCTCCGTTTGCTTCATACCTCGTTGCAATAGCTTCATCTTCACTTCCAGCTCAAAGCCAGAACGGAAGTTTTCTTTCAAAATTCCACCTCCATTTGCTAAAATCTATTGACAAGTACGGAAAGCTGTACTAATATAAGGGTGTAGAGAGTTTATATTGTACAGTGTTCTGTACTGTCCATGTCTGTATTATAGTACATGCATCTGTACAAGTCAACTCTTTTGTACAAAATTCTGTGCATTTGTATACTTGCACAAATATGGGAGTGTTCTTATGTCGGACTTGTACAGCAACATCCACACACTCTGCGAAAAAGATGGCATCAAAGACGGAACTCTTTGTAGCAACATCGGGATTCGCCGCAGTTTTCTTTCCGAATTGAAAGCCGGAAGAACCAAAAGCCTGTCCGCAGAGGTTCTTTCTAAGATTGCAGCTTATTTCAACGTGTCGGTTGACTACCTTCTGACTGGCAACCAAAAAGAAAACCCGCCCCAGCAGCCGCAAAGCGAAGTTGACGCGGATATTAAATGGATTGAGCAGAAGCTAGTAGAGATGCCGAAAGAAAAGCGTGAAGCTTTGATGAATCTTATCAGGACTATGTGAGGTGACGGCGTGGGCAAAAAGAAATTTAGCAAAGAAGAACTGCTGAACGACAAAAGTTCTCACATGGGCGATAGGTTTTCATTTGCCTTCGGTGCGCTTTTCTTGGTTGCTTCATTTATTTTCCTTGTGTATTCTTCAACTGCCTTTTTAATCGTTGCAGCCATTGGGGCTGTGATGTTGATAAAAGGTAAACGCGGATACGATATGTTTCTTGAAAGAGAAAAGCTCAAAACAAAAATGTACGAAACACCTGTGTCCGCAAAGATTGTAGGCTCTGGTGAAAGCAAGAAGGCCGGAAGCGCCGCACTCCGTTCCGCTGTTGGCGGTTCAATTGCCGGATTGCCCGGTGCTGTTTACGGTGCAGCATCCGCAAAATCTAAAACCACCGTCACGTTTTATGTGACGTATGAAGATGGGCATCACGGAAGCGAAACCGTAAATTCCGATTCTAGCCGGTTCTTAAAACTGATGAAAGTCTGTAAAGATTGACCCGGTACAAATAAAACCCCTTGCGCTGGGCTTTTGGTAGCCTTATGCGCAAGGGGTTTTGTCATGCGTTAGTTATCATTTCTTTAGCTACTAGAATCTTCTCAGGGTGTTCCAGCAGCCATGCGATAAACCGTTCAATCTTGGCTCTTTCCTGTTCGCTCATTGTGGCATATCCTCCCGATCGGCAAATGTGGATGTTCATTTGATATAATTATACATCTTTTCGTTGTACGGTTAATGCAATTTAAACAACTTCGTAAAAATCGAATGTTTTTTGCACATCCATTACATTGCATCGGGGAAGCCACGAGTGTTCAAGTCAAAAGGGACAACGCCTATCCTGTCATTGATACTTCTTTGCCGGGATGACGATTGCGCCAAACAGCGATGCAATGTATCCGATAAGCACTGCACCCCACACCTGCCATCCGGTGGCCTGTTCAAACACGACCGCCGCTGCCGTGCAGAGCGGTGTCAGGAGCATACTTACCACGCACCACACCCGCATTGCTTTGAGCACATGGAGCCAGTTGCGGTTGTTGTAGTACACACCCGGAATATGCATGTGGAACGCTCCCTGGGCAAAATTGCAGACATGGTTTTCGTCATAATAGCGCGGCAATGTTTCCGGCATCCAGAACAGGGTGTAGGCCCCATATACGATGCCGAAGATCACGTTTATAATCAGCAGCATCATTGCGCCCTCGGTCCCGGCCAGCCCCACGGCCCAGACAGCTGCGGTCTCTACAAGGCCAAGCACCACGTTGACCCCATACAGCGGCAGAAACTTCTGCGTGCGGGCCTGGCGGCGCTCCGGCGGTTCTGCCGAAAAAGTCAGTGCCTTGCGGATCAGTTCCTCTGTTTCCTCGCGGGTAAAGCGCTGCTCCTCCTCCACGCGGCAGCCCTGTAACAGCTCGGCCACGGTCACATTCAGCTGTTCGGCCAGCGGCACCAGCAGGGAGATATCCGGCACGCTCAAGCCGCGCTCCCATTTGCTGACGGCTTTATCCGAAACATACAGGCAGGCGGCAAGCTCCTTCTGGGTCATGCCTTTTTCCCTGCGCAGCTGTGCCAGAAAACTCCCAAAAGCGATCTTGTTCAGTTCGTACATCGTTTTGTCCTCCTTGTGAGCCAGCAGCTCTGTTTGTGGCTCCATTGTACCGGACCGGACATCCCCGCACAACCGACTGGCGGTAGAATTGGCGCAAAGCAGTCATTTTTTCTTTTCCAGTCTGCGGTACACCTGCACAGCATCCATGATGTTGGTCTGCTCCGTCGCGTGGTTTCCGGGTGCCCCCAGCGTGACCAGAATGTACTCCTTTCCGTTCACCACGGCAAGGCTGGCAAGGCACAGACCGGCCGCATCCGTGTAGCCGGTCTTGCCGCCCAGGATCTGCCCGCCTGTCACCTCTCCACCGTCCAGCCTGCTCAGCAGGGTGCTGGCCATATACAGTCCCTTCGGGTGCTGCGCTGTGACGCTGCTGGTGTACTGCCCGGTGGTAAACACCGTGCGGAAAGTTTCGTTGTTCAGTGCGGCCTGCAGCAGCACGGCCAGATCTGCCGCACTGGAATAGTGTTCCGGGCTGGTCAGGCCGGTGCAGTTGGCAAAGTGGGTGTGTTTCATGCCCAGCTCCTTGGCTTTCCGGTTCATCAGAGCCACAAAGGCCTCTTCGCTGCCGCTCACCTGCCGGGCCAGCGCCTCACAGCACTCGGCGCCGGAAGGCAGCATGGCTCCGTACAGCAGATCCCGCACCGTGACCGTCTCGCCCGGCTGGAACCCGGCCATGGAAGCGTCTGCCTTGTACAGGGCGGGAAAGATGTCCTCCGGCAAGGTCACCGGCGTGTCCAGGTCCGGCAGCGCTTCCGCTGCCAGCAGCACCGTCATCATCTTGGTCAGGGAGGCCGGAGCGGCTTCCTCACCAGACCGCTTCCGGGCCAGGACCTGCCCGGTCCGGGCATCCATCAGCAGCGCGTGTCGGCTGGACGTACCCAGCAGGATATTCTGCTGAGCGATCAGCCCGAACAACAGCAGGCCGGCCGCCAGCACCCAAAGCAATCCCCGATATCCGCGTTGGCGTCTGCCGCGGCGGTTTGATTTTCTTTTCATCTTGTTCGCATCCTTTTTTGCAGAATAAGAAAGCGCTTTCATCTCATAGAACGAGACGAAAGCGCCTTTTTCTGCAAACAGGATTTATTTCAGCTTCATTCCGTCGCTGGAAGCGTTGCCCACACACTCACCCAGAACGTGGCCGCCGTTGTGCACCGGGATGCCCACCCCCACCTTGCCAATGTAGTTCAGGGGAACCTTCTGGTCCTGTTCCAGCTGGCGGACGCTCCTTTCCGTCATAGATAGGAAACCCTACAACGGTTATAGAGTCAAGGTTTTGTTTGATGTTTGGCATTCCGGCATCCCCAGACACAACAAAAAAGCCCCGAGACTTTCATCTCAGGACTTTCTGTTCAAGTCGGCGACTACCTATTTT